>Ga0180009_10002412_pt1 | contig 21974 bp, 13 predicted proteins | sample OS_PC_MetaG_FD_123537 | JGI IMG/M metagenome (GOLD analysis project Ga0180009, IMG submission 123537) | Groundwater microbial communities from the Aspo Hard Rock Laboratory (HRL) deep subsurface site, Sweden - OS_PC_MetaG | ecosystem: Environmental > Aquatic > Deep subsurface > Groundwater...
AATGCCTGGCCTGGTGCCTGATGTCGAACCACTTCCATTTACTTGTTTTGCGCGGTGAGCGCCCGCTTAGCGAATTAATGCGCCGGCTTATGACAGGGTATGTGTCTTATTTCAACCGGCGGCGGTTTGGTAAAGAGCCTTGGAGGGATTTTTGAGGCCGAGCGGCAGGTGAAACGGGGTGAAGCAGGCACAAGCGACGAGCGCGTTTTAGGTGTTGGCGGATTCGTTGACGAGGTGTTGGCCAGTGCCGGAGAGAAGCCTTCACGGATGGAGCGCTGGCAGGATATTCTTGCTGAGGTTGTGCGTAAGACCGGCATAGATGGCAAAGCCATTTTAAGCCGGGACCAGAAGCGGGAGGTGGTGAGGGCCCGCGCGATGTTTTGTTATCTTGCCAAGGAGCGAGGGGGAGTAAGCGGAGAGTTTCTTGCAAAGCAGACAAGGCTGACTTCGGGCGCAATCAGCATGCTTGCCAGACAGAAGGGGAGGTGTATTGGCTGAACTTTAAATCTTTGAGCAACGTCCCTATGTCCTAGCCTGCGCGATGTTTTCCCGCCCGGCGACCGCTTTTTTTGATATTATACCCATAATAATAATGACCGTCCCCGGCAAAAAAAATTGCGCGATTTTGGCTACACCACTAACGATAATCGCCGTTATGTTTCCTGCAATTCTGATCTGCCCGTTCCTTGTGTCCGCGCCATTGTGGGCTGGCGCGCAGGCGGACGCCGCGGCGGATGAAGACGGCCTGTACCGCCTTATCCCTGACAAGGGCGTCTATCTTGGCTGGATGCCCGCCGCTTATGTCACCGCCGGCGAGAAATTCTCCGTCGACCTTTCTCGCTTTATGGACGCGGATCCCGGAACGAAAATAACGCCCCTGGACGAACCGGGGAGCTTCGCGCCCGGCATGAGCGTTAATGGCCGGTTCCTTGAAATATCCGTTCCGGAGGAACGCTCCGGGCTTTTCGATCTGCCGGTCAGCGTACAAAAGGGCGGCGCAGCCGGGAAGACATATCTCACGCTTGTGATAAACCGCATAACCCGCCGGCAGTTCGCCTATAAACCGCGGAAACCCGTAAAAAAAGCGGCCGTCGCGGGCAGCTTTAACGGCTGGAGCGGCACGGCCGCGCCCATGAACGACGACGACAACGACGGCGTCTGGGAAGCGTCCGTCCCGCTGGACCCCGGGAACCATACGTATAAATTCGTGGTCGACGGCGAATGGATCCCCGACCCGGGCAACCCGGATATCTCAGCCGACCAGTATCGCAATTCGCTGCTTACGATCGAAGCGGGCACAACGAGGACGCGGCCTTACCTGATCCCGGAACGGCGCGACCGGAACGGGATAGTCTTGCGCGCGGGCGCGGAAAACGGCGAACCCCTTCATAAAATATCCGCCCTGATACAAAAAGCGGACGGCTCGAACCGGAAAGCCGGGTTCACGATGGAAAAGGACCTCCTCAGGGTCGACATCGCGGGCGCAGGCGCCGGCTCATATCTGCGCGTTATTGTGATGGACCGGGAAGGCGGGGTCTCCGCCCCGCTCAGGATACCCCTCGGCGACCCGGCTGTTTTCAGCTGGAACGACGCCGTCATATATTTCGCCCTGCTCGACCGCTTCAAGAACGGCGACCCCGGGAACGACGCGCCGACCAAAGATCCGGATATTCTTTATCCCAACGAATACCACGGAGGGGACCTGGCCGGCCTGCTGACAAAGATAGAGGACGGCTACTTCACCAGTCTGGGAGTTAACGCCTTGTGGCTCTCGCCGGTCTACCAGAACCCGGACAAGGCGTTCCGGGAATACGCCGAGCCCCGCCGTTATTTCTCCGGCTATCACGGTTACTGGCCGACCGATTTCAAAAAGATCGACCGCCGGCTGGGCGATATGGCGCTCCTGAAAAAGGTCGTCGCCGCCGCGCACGGCAGGGGTATCCGCGTTCTTTTCGACATGGTCTTCAACCACACCCACGCCGACCATCCTTACTGGAGGGAGCATCCGGACTGGTACGCCCCGCTGAGGCTTCCGGACGGCCGGGAAAATCTGCGCCTCTGGAACGAATATCCCTTCACGACCTGGTTCGACCGGTTCCTCCCCACGTTAGACCTTGACCGGCAGGCGCTGGTGATGGAGCTGCTGGAAAACGCGAAGTGGTGGCTGGAAGAGACCGGCGCCGACGGGTTCCGGCTGGACGCGGTAAAACACATCCGGCATCACTTCTGGTGCAGCCTCCGCAAATATCTCCGCGCGGCCGTGGAACGGAAGCGCAAGGAAAGGCTTTACCTGGTGGGTGAAACTTTTCTGGACCGCAAGGGTATTATGGAGTTCGTCGGCCCCGACAAGCTGGACGGACAGTTCGACTTCCCGCTGTATGACGCCGTCATTCCGGCCTTCGCCTCCGGCGCTGGAAGCTTCCGGGATCTTGACGCCGCCCTGGAAGCCGGCGAGCGGGCTTACGGCAAAGAAACCGTCCCCTTGACGCTTATCGGGAACCAGGATAAGGCGCGGTTCATGGCGTACGCGGACGGGGACCTGCCCGACGCTAAGATCGCCGACGACCGGGAGGTCGGATACGTTAAGCCTCCGAAGGCAGACAGCGGCGAGTCCTACGCCAGGCTCAGGCACGCTTTGACCTTCATCTTCACGATCGACGGGGCCCCGCTTATCTATTACGGCGACGAGTACGGCATGACCGGCGCGGGCGACCCGGACAACCGCAGGGACATGAGGTTCGGCGATGAATTGTCCGGGCCGGAAAAAGAAATGCTGGCTTTTACCGGCGGACTCGGGCGGATCCGCGGCGCCCACCCGGCCCTTCGCTTAGGCAGCCGCCGGACGGTATTGCTGGAATCCGGCCTCTACGCCTACGCGCGCGCCTGGTTCGACGACCGGATGCTGGTGATATTCAATAAATCCCCCCTGGCGCGGAAAGTGAGTATCCGGGTCTCACCCGATCTTCCGGCCGGCAGGTACAGGAACCTGCTCGGAGAACAGGAGGCGGAAGTGGACGCCGACGGATTTTTTGAGACGACCGTCCTCCCCATGACCTCCGTAATCTTTTCTAAAGTTTAAAGGGGTATTGAAACCCGCCCTTCTTCCGATGGAACGCCAAGATTCAGAACCTGACCCCACTTTCCTTTGTTCAGCCGAAATGCCTTAAAGCCTGCGCGGGCGGCAAGTTCGCGCCCCTGCGCGCCGGGAACCAGGCCGTAACAACGGCTATGGCTATTATCAAAAGCACGCTGCCGGCTATGCCGGTGAACGTGGGCAGGAAATACAGGCGGCTGTTGACCAGCAGCATGCCCAGCGGGTTGTCCTGCGGGTGGAAAGTTATAAGCGAGAGCCCCCGCATAACGGCAAAACCCATTATTATTCCCGCCGCGGACGAGAACACGGTAAGGAAAAAAGTCTCCAGTATGAACATATTGCGCACCTCCGCGCGCTGCATGCCTATGGCGCGCACGGCGCCTATCTCGCGGGTGCGCTCGCGTATGGTCATGCGCAGCGTATTGACCACGCCCAGCAGTATTATGAAGAACAACACCAGTACCGCCGAGAGAGTTATTATGTTCAGCACGCTTTCAAGCTTCAGTATATCGCTGGCCGTCTCGTACATGGTGGACACGTCTATCGTGGTGCCTTTCCACTTGTTGCGGGCTATGTCCTGATATTTCTTCCTGTACTCTTCGGTGTTGAACGTGCGCTTGAGCAGTATCCACTCCGGCGCTGCAAGGCCGCCCCAGGCCCCCCCGGCCGCGTAAGGCTTTACTCCGGGCCCGGGAGCCGCCGGCATATTCTCGTAGTACAGGTCGTAGAAGCCGGAATCGTTCATCAGGATGATGTTTTCGCCGGGACAGCCGGACCCGCATACGGCGCCGACCGGCAGCAACGCCTCTTTCGGGGTTTTCTCGAATTTTCTGTCATAGCTGAGCTTTATCGTATCCCCGGCGGACACGCCGAGCTTGCGCGCGAGGCCGGCGGGCACGAAGACCCCATCCTTTTTAAAAGCTTTTTCAAAACTGCCGCCGGCAAGTTTGAGCATGCCGGCTATTTTCTTTTTAGACCCGTCGTCGCTTTTATATCCCAGCAGGACCGCTGGCACGCTGCCGGACCGGCCGGAGACGGAGGCGTAGATCACGGCGGCGCCGGGCTTGAGCCTTTCGTGTATGCGGCCGGCCAGCGCGAACGCGTTCTTCTGCGGGTCCTTTATCTTCAGGCTCAGGCTGCCGGTCTCATAAGGCCGGTAGCCGAGCAGCTCCTTTTCGCGCGCCAGCTCAAGGAAAACCACCGGCTGCATGAAGATGTTGTCGTTCTTCATTATCCCGGCAATGGTCAGCCTGGCGGCCTGATCCTGGCCGAACATGTTGCGGAAGCGCACCCGCACCACGTCGTTCCGCTTGACGTTGAGGTAACGGGCTTTCTCGGCCGAGATTATCACCGGGTTCTCTATTGACGCGTTCTCCACGTCCTTCCAGCTCCCCTCCACCAGCCGGAAAGCTTCCCGCACTTCCTTCATGGCCTTCTCGCTTATGCCTTTCCGGGTGTTCACTCCGATCAGTATTATGTTGTCGGACCGCCCGTTGCCTATGGCGCGCGCGAACATCCCTATGGATTCATCCGCCTCTTCTATCACCGGCTCGTCCTTTATAGTTTCCAAAACGCGCGCCCGGTCGCGGAAGATCTCACGCATTATTCCGCCGCGCTCGTTGAAGCGTATGGCCACGTGCCCCGTCACGTAGCGCATTATCTTGTTGAACATTATGTCGGAGATGCCGTGCGAGAAGGAATTGGCCACTACCAGTATGGCCACGCCTATGGCCATGGCGGAGCCGAGCAGAATGTTCCTGCGCTTCTGACGCAGCAGATTACGTAGACTTAAGCGTATCAGCAGCATATCAGTTCCGTAATTCCTGTTCCTTCATCCCTCATCCTTCAGCCTTTATCCTTCCGTCCGCCTAAGGCGGACGGCTACTCCCTCGAAATCGCGTCCAGCGGGGTTATTCCCACGGCCACCCGCATGGGATACAGCGCGGCTATAACGGTAACCACCAGCAGCTGGAAAGCGGTCAGCGCGATGCCTGAAAAACTCAGCAGCGGGTTAAAAAAGTTCCCGCCATAAAGCAGCTGCAGCATATCGTTCTTCGTCGTTATCTCGAGGAGCGGAATAATTTTCACCGCCAGTATCCCGGCCGCTATGCCGAGGCCGCCGAAAACCGCTGAAAGTATGGCGGTCTCGCCCAGGAACATGCCCGCTATGAACGTCTTGCGCGCGCCGACGGCCCGCATCATCCCTATTTCGGAAGAACGCTCTATGGCCGACATCGTGAGCGTGTTGACTATTATTATCACCGCCACGCAGAAAAGCAGCGTGACGAAGATGAACAGCGCGCTCTTTATGATTAAAGCCATGCCGCCCATCGGGCCGGACGCCTTGTTCCACGGGACCGCCCGCACTTCCGTTCCGCCGCCGGCCATGGCGCGGTTAAGTTTCGCCAGCGCTTCCTTATAAGAAACGCCATCGACGAGTTTAATAAAAACCGCGTTGTAAACGCCGTCTTCAGCCGTCTTCGCGGCGGCCGGCGCGGCCCTGAGCTTCGGCGCCGCCTTATAATCCCGCACGATCATGGCGTCGCCGCCGAACAGCGAGTCCAGGTCCGGGCCTTCCATGCCCAGCAGCTTTTTCTCCTCTTTCGGCACCTGTACGGACATGTCGGCGGCGGTGAAATAGCCGAGGCATTCGCGGTAGGATTCTATATCCACCAGGCAGAAATGGCCGAAGATCTGGTTGAGCGCCCCGTACCTCACTATGCCGCGCACCGGGAAGCGGATGTCGCTGGTGGTGTTTATGCCGCTGGTCATACCCATCATCACCACGCTGGTGCTTACCACCAGGCTGTTAATGTCGGCCAGGGCCTCTTTCTTGAGGTTCTCCTTTACCACGCCCCCCCCCTCGGGCAGGAACCAGATGTTGTAGAAGTCGTAGAACTCGTCGCGCGCGAAAGCGGGCACTAGCAGCGCCCGCTCTCCCGGCGCGGGGTAGCTGCCCTCTATGACCGTGAAATTGTCCGGGAACATTTTCCGGTATTCGGAAAAGTCCGCGCCCAGCAGGTAGGCATAGCCGGGCGTGACGGTGCTTTCATCCAGCAGCATGGCCAGGTTCTTGCCCACCGGCAGGAAACGCCGCACATAGGGCTGGGCAAGCAGTATCTCTTTTATCTTCCTGTAAGTGGTTATGGGTTCGATGCTCGAGCCCATCATGTTCAGCAGGATATTGTCTGATTTCTGCGCGTCGCTTATCAGCGCTATATCGCCCATGAAGCCGTTGATGATGTTTTTTTCTATGCCGGCCGCCATCCCCGAAATAACGCCGTTGCCCACCGTCATAAGGAAAGCGCCCGTGAAGAGTATTACCCCTATCACAAGGCTTTTCCCCTTGTGGCGCAGGATGTTGCGCCAGGCGATGGTTAGCAGCAGCTTCATGCGGCGGCAGGTTCCTTTTCTATCAGCCCGTCCTTAATCTTGACTATGCGCCGGGCGTACTTAAGCACGTTGGCGTCATGCGTGGAAAACACGAAAGTGGTTTTTTCCAGTTCGTTCATCCGCCGCATTAATTCCAGTATGGCCGCGCCGGTAACGGAGTCCAGGTTCGCGGTGGGCTCGTCCGCCAGCACGATCTCGGGGTTGGTAACGAGCGCGCGGGCTATGGCCACGCGCTGGCGCTGGCCGCCGGAAAGCTCGGCGGGGCGGTGGGCGGCGAACTCTTTCAGGCCCACCTCTTCGACGAGTTTTTCCGCGCGCTTGCGCGCCTCGGCCCCGGATTTCTTCATAAGCAGCAGCGGGAATTCGATGTTCTCGAACACGTCCAGCACGGGTATCAGGTTGAAGTTCTGGAAGATGAAGCCTATCTTGTTCAGGCGCAGGTCGGTCACCTGGGTGTCGCTAAGCGTGGTTATCTCCCTGCCGCCTACCGTCACGCTTCCGGCGGTGGCGAAATCTATACAGCCGATCACGTTCAAAAGCGTCGTTTTGCCGCTGCCCGACGGGCCGATGATGCTCATGAACTCGCCTTCCTCGACCTCCAGGTCCACGCCGCGCAGCGCGGGCACGATAGTGTTCCCCAGCGGATATTCCTTTTTAAGCTCTCTGATCTCGATAATGTTCATAATTTATATGTCCTTGCGTTCAGGCGCGAAACGGGCCGGCTGATAACCGCCGACATGAAAATCATATAAAATTTTCACCCGTGGCGGACTATCTTTAGAGGTTACGTCATCAGACAGGCTGTCCGCTTATGGCGGGCCTCTGCGAACAAGGTTTTTTGCAGCGGGACTGATTTTTGGAAATCTGGCTGGCCCGATTATTCGCCTGACGCCGGCTACATAATTGGCCGCTTGCCCGCCTCCGCCAAACAACTCGGCGGATGCGCCAGGATGTTTGGCGCAAAACAGTCCGGCGCCGTGCCCGCCGAGTTGTATTGGCGGGGGTCCGCTTCAGGTGGAATAGACATCCGCCTAAGGCGGCCACCTACGCAAGTATTGGCGTTAGTAAACGGTTTTTGTTGTGGGAAGTTATCTGTTTACGCTCTGGGTCCAGACGGCGTAGCGGTCTCCGGTGGCGGCCAGGGTCCAGCCATTGCCGGGATTCCAGCCCCAGTTGCGGCCAAGCTTCAGGGCGACGCGCTGGTCGCGGCCGGTGATGATCGCGGCGTAAAGCTCGTTGGTGGCCGCGATTATCCGCACCGGGCTGACGGAAGAGACGCCCGCTTTGCGGCGGATGTTCATCAAAGCGAGGATGCGGTCCCGGTAGTCCCTGCCCCAGTCGAAGAAATGCGGCCAGAACACGCACGGCAGGCCCGGGTGGGTCAGTATGTAGGCGTAGCCCATCAGGCGCTGCGTCTTGTATTCGGCGGAAGCGTTCGCGATGAAGTTCGGGTCGCGCGGGGAGGTGTCGTGGTTCTCGACGAAAGTGACCGACTTCACCGGCCACCAGCCGATGACGCCGGAGGGCTTGCCGCCGTCGTTTAAAAATTCATAGCGCTCGTTCTCCACCGCGAAGATGAGATTAAAGCGGGTCGGGAAATCAAAGGCGCTGGACGCGTTGGCTTTCTGCGGCGAGTCGTCCGTGCCGTCTATCCAGTTCGTCACCACCTGGCGGTTGCCGTCGTAAACCTCGCCGACCGTGAAAAGCGGGCTGGACGCGGCGTTGTAGTCCTTTATATGGGAGGGGGTGAAGCCCTTGACCATGTCGAAGCGCCAGCCGTCGAACCCGATGGTGTTCCTGAGCCAGCGCATGAAGATCTTCGCATCCTGCTGTACCAAGGTGTTTCTGTGGTCCAAATCCCGGCAGCCGCTGTCGCCCTGGCCTTCGTCGTAGTTGGGGCTTTTCGGACTGCCGGACCACTCGTCATCCTTAACGATGGCCGTAGTGGGCCAGTCGGGATTGGTAAAATCCGCCCAATTTTTCGAACCGTTGCGGTGATTGAGTACCACGTCGCCCAGCACCAGCACCCCGGCGGAATGCATGGCTTTTACCGCCCCGACAAGTTCGTTCTTTTTGCCCCACTGCGAATCCAGCTTGTACCATTCCGTGGGATAATAGCTGCCGACGGAGACGGGCGGGAACCAGATAAGGCCGAAGCCGGCCTTCCCTATTTCCGCCGCCTTGCCCGCAAGCGCGCCCCACCAGCCGCCCGGCGGATGGTACCAATAGTTGTCCGCGTACCAGTGGAAGCCCTGGAGCATTATCATGTAGTTGGGGCCGGAATCTATGCGCGGCGTCTGCTTGACCGTGAAGGCGTTGTCGGAATAAAGCTGTGAGGCGGTCAGCCAATCCTGGCGGGCGAGGCCGGCGGGTTCAGCGGAAGGCTCCGGCGGAGCGGGCGTCGCGATGGCGGTTTTCCCGGCCTGGGCCTTAAGCTCGTCGCCGGCGGAAGTCCCGCCCTGCGCGCGGCTGTTCTGCGCGAACGAAATCGCCAGAATGGCCGCTAATAATATTTTATCCAGCCGCATATTGACTTCCCCGCTCCATGTTTATGAGTATATTATAACTCATTATTGATAAAAATCAACAGGGCATTTTTTTCCGCCGGCAGGGGCGGTCCGCGCGGAAAATACGCGAATGTTTTACAACAGCGGGTTGGAGACTACGCCGTCGGCGAGCTTGGGCTCAAACCACGTGGATTTGGGCGGCATCACCTGGTTGTCATCGGCCACCGCTATCAGCTCGTCGAGCGACGGAGGATAAAGGGCGAACGCGGCTTTCATTTCGCCGGAATTGACGCGCTTCTCCAGCTCTGCAAGGCCCCGGATTCCGCCTACGAAATCCACGCGGTCGGATTTGCGCAGGTCTTTGATGCCCAGTATCTTATCCAACACCAGGTCGGAAAGCACGCTGACATCCAGGGTTTTCACCGGGTCGTCCTCTTTGGAAGGCGTTTTCACTATAGGCTTCATCAGGCGCCATTGCCCGCCCAGGTACAGACCGAACTCGCGGCGGGCGGCCGGCTTGGCCTGGCCCGTCATTTCCTTTACTTCAAAACTCTTTTTCAGTTCTTCTATGAATTTCTCCGGGGCAAGGCCGTTCAGGTCCTTTACGACGCGGTTATAGTCCCAGATCTTCATCTCGTTAACCGGGTAGGCCACGGCGAGATAGGTATTATAGGGTTCATCGCCCTTATGCGCGGCGCCGCGCTCGGCGACCATCATTTTTTTTACGCGGCTGGCGGCCGCGGAGCGGTGGTGGCCGTCGGCTATATAAACGGCTTTCTGCTTTTCAAAGGCGTCCGCTATGGTTTTTATGTCGGCGTCGTTGTCCAGCAGCCAAAGCGTATGAATTACGCCGCCCTGGCCGGTGGCGGAGAACTCAGGCGGGTTCTTTACCGTCCGTTTTATTACGGCGTCCACTTCCGGTATCTGCTTGTAGGCTATGAGACCCGGGCCGGTCTGGGCTTTTACGTGCTTTATCTGGTTTATGCGGTCGTCCTCTTTTACGGGGCGGGTAAATTCGTGCTTCCTGATGCGGTTGGCGTCGTAGTCGTCCACACAGGCGCCTACGACGAGGCCGGTCTGCACGTGTTCCCCCATCTGCAGGCGGTAGACATAAAATATCGGCTTTTTCTCCCGTATCAGCACTCCGGCATCGAGCATTTTCCTGAAATTCTCCGCAGCTTTTTCATAGACGGCTTCGGAATACACATCGGCGCCTTCCGGCAGGTCTATTTCGGCCTTGGAGACGTGCAGGAAGCTGAGCGGCTTGTCCTTGGCGAATTCGCGGGCTTCGGCGGAATTAAGCACGTCGTAAGGAGGGGCTATTATCTCCTGCGCCTTGCTCTCGGCGGGCCTTATGCCGTAAATAGGGTTGAATAAGGGAAGTTTTTTCATTGTGGCCGCCTTTAAGCGAATTACGCGAATAGGGAACGAATCACGCGAATAGGGAACGAATCACGCGAATAATATTCGCGCCATTCGCCCCCTATTCGCGCCATTCGCTATTATATTTTATCCCCGTTTATCGCGTGGGTCCTTTTGCCGTTCAGCAGGTAATCCGCTATCTGCTCGGCGGCCTGCCGCGCCACCGTAACCTGCGCGTCCTTGGTCGAGGCCGCGATATGGGGCGTAACTATCACGTTTTCCATGCCGAAAAAAATGTGCTCGGTGGCCGGCTCCTTCGCGAACACGTCGCAGGCCAGCCCCGCTATCTGCCCGCTCTGGAGCGCTTCCTTTATGTCGGCCTCCGCCATGATGCCGCCCCGGGCGCAGTTTATTATGCGCACGCCTTTCTTCATCTTTGCTATAGCTTCTTTGTTCAGCATGCCCTTGGTGGCTGGAGTTATGACGACATGATAGGTTATAAAGTCCGACTTCTGGTAAAGCTCGTCAAGGCCGGCCATATGGACGCCCAGCTCACGGGCCCTTTCGGCGGTCATGACCGGGTCGTAGACCAGCACCTTCATCTTGAGCCCCATGGCCCTGTCGGCGACCACGGCGCCTATATTGCCGCAGCCGATGACGCCGAGCGTCTTACCGGTCAGCTCCACGCCCTCGAATTTCTTTTTTTCCCACTTGCCGGCATGCGTAGAGGCGCTGGCCTGCGGAATGTGGCGCGCGAGCGCCATCATCATGGCTATCGCGTGTTCGGCGGTGGAAACGGTATTGCCGAACGGGGTGTTCATGACCAGCACTTTTTTGGAGACGCAGGAAGGGACGTCTATGTTGTCCACGCCGCTGCCGGCCCTGGCCACCGCTTTAAGGTTGGCGGCCGCGTTTATCAGATCGCAGGTAAGGGTGGTGGCGGAACGCACTATTATCGCGTCAAACTCGCCTATGCAGGCTTTGAGTTCTTCGGGCTTCATGCCCGTTTTGACCACAGGCTCAAGGCCCCTTTCCTTCAGCACTTTCTCGCAGATCGAATCGGCTTTATCGGCTATAAGAACTTTTTTCATTTCACGGCCTCCTTGGAATACGCGGCGGCAACTTCGCTGTAAGCCCAGTCCAGCCACTGGGTCAGGATCTCGACGTCGGAAGTGTCAACGGTCGCGCCGCACCAGATACGGATGCCGGCGGGGGCTTTCCCGTAGGAGTTTATGTCGCAGGCGACGCCTTCCTTGTCCAGCATAGAAGTTATCTTCTTGGCGGCTTTTGCCCTGTCCTCTTCGGATAATTTGACGAACCACGGCGCCGTGATCTTAAAGCAGACCGAGGTGTTGGACCGGATCTCTTTTGTTTCCGCAAGGAAAGCTATCCAGTCGGATTTCTCGACCCATTTCTCGAGGGCGTTCAGGTTCGCGCTGCTGCGGGCTATCAGGGCCTTGCAGCCGCCGATGGATTCCGCCCATTTAAGCGCGTCTATCGCGTCTTCCACGCACAGCATTGAAGGCGTGTTGACCGTGCTGTATTCAAGCTCCCCCGGCTTAAGCTTGCCCTCGGCGGCCAGCCTGAAAAGCTTGGGCAGGGGCCAGGAGACTTTCGGTTCGTTCTCTTCCATCCGCTTTACGGCCCTGGGAGAAAGGATTATGACGCCGTGCGCGGCTTCGCCGCCCAGCACTTTCTGCCAGGAGAAAGTGATCACGTCCAGCTTTGAGTAATCCATCTCCATGGCGAAGATGCCCGAAGTGGCGTCGCAGATCGTAAGGCCTTCCCTGTCGGCGCGTATCCAGTCCAGGTTCGGGACCTTGACGCCCGAAGTCGTGCCGTTAAAGGTGAAAATGACGTCGTGGGAGGGATCGGCCTTGCTCATGTCCGGCAGCTTGCCGTAATCGGCCTTATATTCTTTCACGTCCGGCAGCTTAAGATACCTGACCGCGTCGGTGATCCAGCCCTTGCCGAAAGATTCCCAGCCGAACACGTCCACCGGGCGGGGGCCGAGCATGGTCCACATGGCGAGCTCTACGGCGCCGGTATCGGAACCGGCCACGACGCCGATGCGGTAATCCTGGGGCAGGCCGAGGACTTTCTTCATCCGGTCGGAAACTTCGTTCAAGCTGGCTTTTCCTTCTTTAGAGCGGTGAGATCTGCCGACAAGGGCGTTCTTTAAAGCGTCAACGCTCCAGCCGGGCCTTTTGGCGCAGGGACCCGAAGAGAAATTAGGACATTTTGTTTTTATGGCGGGTTTTTGCATTTATGCTCTCCTTTTTTGTATTTGGCCGCTTTGAATTCGCGGATAAATAATCAACGATAACTATGCCTTCGCCGTATTGTTAATTCTAACTTTTTATACCCCGCCTGACAACACCCGGGCAGCGGGCTTTTGTATAATAACCATACCAGTGTAGTCAGGAGTCAGAATTCAGGAGTCAGAGGTAAGAGGGTCGGAAAACAGCTTAAATCTTACTTCTTCCTGTCTACCTGACAGGACGTCCTTAATATCTCCGAACCGACCAGGGAACTGACCAACGGCTCACCTGCCAGATAAGGCGCCAGTCTGGTAACTGGCCACTGGTGACTTGGTGACTGGTGACTCAAAATAGCGGCGCGATGCGCCGCTATTTTGAGATGTATTCTATTCCTTTTTTGGTCTCATCGAGGCCGGGAATGCCCCAGATATCCAGCGACAGGACGTCTTTAAAGAACATTTTCTTTTCCTGCCGGCTGATTTTCCGCCACTGAGGCGACAGGCCGCTGAACGAACTTTCAAGCAGGATATTGCGCAGGTTTTCGTCCAGGTCCCTCTTGATGTCGTCCACCAGCGGGGAAAAAGAAAGGCGCAGGCGCTTTTTATATTCCGGGGCCCCGCTTTCGCCCGTTATCGACGAGCCGGAAACCCCGGGACCTTTGATCTTTTTTCTGGCGATGATAAGCCGCCACGGGTTGATGGAAAGACCGTAATACTTCAACCTTGTGTTTTCGGTTATATCCCATTTCCCGACCGCGGCGATGCCGTCGGCCAGGGTCTTTATGCCCGGCCGGATATTTTTAAGATCGGAAAAATCCCAGCGCAGGGAATAATCCAGCCCGATGCGGGAATCATAACGGTCCTTCACGATATTAAGCATCAGCGGGCTCGCTTCACTATGCTGCCTGGCCGAAACTGTAGAAACCTTTATCCCGTCCTGCGAAAAAGCGCAGCGGACCGGCAAAAGGAGGGAGGCAAGCAATACGGTAAACCCGCATTTTGACATGTCGATTTTAATTTACCCGGCCGCCGGGGCCTTTTCCCCCTCAAACCCTAAACCCCTTAGCCCCTAAAACCCTTCCTTAGCGTACCGCTCAAGCAGGTCGCGGGCCAGTTTGCCCCGGGGATTGAGCTTCACCGCCTCATCAAGCGCGGCTTTAAACTCTTTCTCAAGTTTGGCTTTATGCTTAAGTTTCTTTTTTTCAATGGCTTTTATCGCCGAGATCACCGCGGCCCTTACGGCGTAGGTATCGGCAAGAAATTTATCCCGGGTCATAAAAGGCAGCCAGTTCGGACTTTCCAAAGCCGCCTCTATCACCTCGTCCGAGCCGTCATAGGCGTTATAAAGCAGCCGTTTGGCGGCTTTTATATTCCCCCCGGTCAGCGCCATGCCGGCGCCCTGCTGGAAATCCACCTCCACCGTCTGTTTCCTGGCGTCTATGAAGCCGGGATAATGCTGGAGGGCGCTCCCGTACAGGGCCCGGGCCCGGGAATATTCCTTTTTGATGAGGCCGGCGTTGCCCTGTATGGTCAGTTCCACGGCTTTGGCAAAAGCCGGGTCCTCGTTTATTTTCGCGACCGTCGCTCGGAGCCTCGCCGTCTCCCGCTCATTTTTAAAGATATCGCTCAAAGCCACTTCCGCGGATGAAACAAGCGCCTGCGGAGCTTTTTTCTTTAAGCCGGGATCGGCCGCCTCCATTTTCTCAACCTTTTTTTTCAGGTCTTCGGCCTTCCTGAACATGCGGAGATATTCCCCGGCATTTTTAACGACGATCTCCGGGTTTTTATTAAGGTTCAGGAAACCCTCCGACTCCACCCACGGGGCGCCGGAGGCATAGCATAAAGCCAGCGCCAGCGCCGTTTCATAAGGCTGCCTGTTTTCTTTTGAGGAGGCCGCCTTTTCAAGTCTGTCGGCCAGCCCGTTCAGGGAATAAACGTCGCCCCTCACCGACAAAGAATTTATGGCGGCCAGGTAAGCCGGCCAGTTGTATTGGGTTTTATCCAGCACCCCGTTTAAAACGCCCATCTCAAGGTCAAAGGCATCTATGAACCCGCCCTTAGAGGCGGTATCGGTCAGCTCTTCAAGCGCGGCCACCGCTTCGGAGGACGCGGGGTCATAGTCCAGGCTTTTTGCCAGGCAGGAATAAGCGCGCTCTATCTCCGCGGGGATAGCGGCGTCTTTTGAGATCGTCTTGCGGGCTTTTGAAAGATAATAATCGGACATTTTCTCTTTGACACGGCCGCAGCCCGCCAAAAAGACGACCGTTATCAGCGTCACGGCGATTTTTTTCATTTACCGCTTATCCTTTATGAACGCTTATTATTTCGCCGAAATAGCTTGTGTGATAGTTTCCAGCCGCGTAATATTTCGCCTTCACGCTTTGCGCCAGGGTTTCCGGCAGGACCCGCGTGCGCTCAAGCATTCCGCATTCATAAACCAGCTCCGAGCCGGCTATATATTTTACGCCGCCGCGCGAGCCTTCCGCAAGAGTAAAACCGCATTCCCTGATTTTATCGCAATCCCTGCCGGACTTTGAGCCGCAGAAGGCGAGTTCCCCGCGCATTCCGCCCTCGGGCGGAACGCAGACCGTGAAATATCCCGCTTTTTCGAGCAACCCGTGCGTATAGCGCGAGGGCCTGACCAGGACGGTCATCACAGGTTTGCCCCAGACGACCCCGAGCTGCGCCCAGCCGATGGTCATTATATTGGCCGCGCCGCCGCCGCCCGTGACTACGAGGAACGCTCCGTTCCCTTCCAGGGCTTTTATCAATTTGTCAAAACCGGCGTCATGGCCGAAAAGCCCGGACATGGTTCCTCCGCTTATTTTTTATCGAGAGCGCGCAGCCTCTTCAAAGCCTTTTCGATCTCGCGGGTGAGTTTCGCATCCGTCGTCAATTCCAGCGCGTGATTATAATTCAACTCGGCCGCAAAAATATCCCCGGCCTTTTCCATGCAATAAGCCAGGCCGCAATAAGCGTTCACAGCGGTTTTCTCGGCGCCCTTCTGCTTTTTCGCCGCCTGGATCGCCTCAATATACAATAGCTTTGCCCCGGGGAGATCATTCCCGTTCAAAGCCAGCCACCCCTGCCGCTCCAGTAAATATATCCTGCGCGCGTCATTGGCGGACAGAAGCGCCGAAGCCGCCCGGCACTTCGCCGCCGCGCCCGCGTAATTTCTGAGTTCCGCGTAAATCCGGGCCTGCGCCAGATAACTCTGGTACGCGTCGCCGGATATTTTTACGCCTTTGATCTCCGGCATAAATTTTCCCGCGCCGGGATCGTTGATAAGCAGGTCCGGGTACCCCCCGTATGCGTCCGCGGTTCCGGCGTTCGCCGGCGGCATGTTTTCAAATCTGAAAGCTATCGAGATCCTGTGCGCGGACCCGAGCGAACCGAACGGAACGAAAGCGTAATCCAGCGCCAGCTTGCGGGACCTCGCCCCGAGCCCGGCCGAAATGCCGCTCAGCCCGCCGAGATCGCCCGAAGTCCTGGAATTATATCCGAGCCGGCCGGCGACGGAAAAATTCCCGTAATGAACGACGTATTCGCCGCCGGCGGCGGCGTAAGGCTTATTGTCGCGCGGGGAATTTATATCAACTCCGAGGGTAAGATCTTTCGCAAATTTCAGCAGACTTCCGATCTTGATGTTCAGCGGCAGCGGATCGGATTTTTGGTCGTATTTTAATCCGCCGCCGATATTCTGGATCACGAAAGCCAGGCGCATTTGATCGGCCATGAATCCGGGGCTTAACGCTCCGAGATCTACGGCGAACGCCGAGGCCGCGCCGGCAAGCCGGGACCGGATGTACTTCGCGGACGCGCCTATCCCGAAAACATCCATTTTTCTGCCGTAAGCCAGAGCGACGGCCAGCTGGGAGGGATTCATGTCCGTGCCGGTTTCAAAACCGCTGGAATCCGTTTCCGGTATCCGGCCGGCGGACAGGTACTGGACGCCCAGGCCGAGGCCGCCGGAATTTTTAAGCGGCTGCGCATAACCCAGGTATTCGTAGTTAAGCTCGGTGAACAGGTCCGCGTGCATAAAAATCCCTGAGATCCTCCGTATCCCGCCCAGGGCCCCGGGATTCCAGTAGACGGCGTCCGCGTCTTCGCAGATCGCGGAATACGCCTCGCCCATCGCGGCCGCCCGGGCGCCCGCCCCCAGTTTCAGAAATTGCCCGGCGGAGGTCCCTTTGTCATCGCCGGTGAACGCGGCGAAAGAAAGCGGAACAAAACCGCGCCATATCACGGCCGACAAGATAAAGAAAAACGCCGCGCGCAAAGCTTTTCCGGTTTTGCGCTCTATCCCGTTCAGTCCGCGACTTCTGTTCCGCATAAGATCCTTTATGGCGCTATACCCTAAGACCCTAAGACCCTGAAACCCTTCCCCTTTATCTTTCCACTACCAGTTTGAAGACCTTTTTTTCGCCTTTCCATTGTATCAGAGCCAGGTATATCTCGCTTGCAACCAGTCTGCCCGCTTTGTTCTTGCCGTTCCACGCGGCCATTTTATTTGCGTCCGCCGTTGTCTCATACACCAGTTCGCCGAGACAGGTGTAAATTTTAACGCCCGCTCCGGAAGGAAGGTTCCTGAATACGAACTGCTGATCCGGATTTCTAACGGGCCTTATAGGATTCGGCCCCACGGTTGCCCCCGAAATGGCGGTTCCAGCTATCGACTGCATAAGCTGGAACACCGAGAAATGGTCCGTCTTCGCCGTTATTTTTTTCGCAAGCGCGTCCCGTTCGGAGTACAGGGGGACCCACAGCGCCCTTGCCGTGTTATAGGTCGCAATGACCAGCGCGTTCTCGTTGACCCCCGTAAGATCGAGGGCCTGGTAATCTATGGTTATCTCCACGTGTTTCAGCGGCTGAAGTTTCTGCAGCAAGCTGTTCAGCGCGGAGACGTCCACCAGTATGGGGGTGGCCAGGCTCGTCAGCCCGCCGTTGTCGGCCGGAGCCGGGGAGGGCGGTGATTGCATGACGACGGTGACGGTTTCGTCGAACGTGGCCCGCGAGATATCCAGCGATATCTGGTTATAGGTTATCGTATACTCCCCGCCCGGCGCGACTATCCCCTCCGTGGCCGGAACGAAAGTGGAGATTATAGAGTCGTACGCGGTCGGGACGCTGTCGCCGTTGACCGCCCGGACCCTCATCGAAACCGTTGTTCCCTGCGACAGGCCGGTCAGGACCACGCTGGTCAGGTAAACGTTTAAAGAAGTCGTGGAACCGCCCGCCGCCCAGTACTGGGTTTCGTACAAAGTCGTCGTAGAGTTGGAGTTGCCCGCCCACTGCACGACGGCGGAGCTTTGCCAGACAGACACGAATTGGGAGCCGGTCGGCGCCGCGGCCAGCGTATACCGGGTGACGGCGGTAGAGCTGGAAGTTCCCGACGGGTTGGATACCGCGACTTTGCGGGCGTAGGCGGTACCCGGCGAAAGGCCGGTATTTTCAAGCCAGGAGAGGGTGTCCGCCGGGAGATTTCCCGAGAGGTTCCCGTCGGTGGAGGTAAGCATCCTGTACACCTCTTCCACCGCGGCGTCATTCCAGGTCCAGTTGATGGAAGAAATGCCGAGAGCCGTTCCTGACAGCGTGATAGCCGCCGGCGGGACCGGGCGGGTGCGGGTGCTGAAGGTCAAATCAAAATCCGAAAATACGCCGGCCTTGTTTACCGCGCGGACCTTGAAGTAATAGGTGGAGCTTACAGCCAGGCCGTCGACAAGAAGCCCGCTGACGGAGGACGCGGCCTTCACCGGGTTCAGGAATTGGGATTCGGTGCCGCGCCAGATTTCATAATCCGTGCCGGGCTCCGGGTTGCCGTTGGGAAGCCAGTCCAGGCTCACCGACCTTGAAGTGACGGCCAAGGCCGCCGTCAGGAACGGGACGTTCGCCAGCGTCACCGTGGAGCCCAGGTCGGCGAAGAGCCCGGCCCCGCTGTAGCCGAGCCCCTGGACCCGGGCGTAATATGTCGTATTGGGCGTGAGCGGAGAGCCCTGGCCGCCGAGGCCGTAATCCGCCGAGACGTTCGCCGTCGCGGACGATTCAACGGTGTCGAAAAGGCTTGAGGCCGAGAGCTGCGCCAGATAAGCCAGGCCCGTAGTATTGTTCGGCCCGGCGCCCCAGTTTACGGTCACGCCGGAGGAGCTTACCGCGCCGAAAGACGCCGATGCCGGGGGCCTGGGGAAGGTCAGCGTAGAAACGGCCGTATTGAACTGACTGGAGGCGCCGTTATGGCCGGCGGCGCAGGCCCGCGCGTAATAAGTGGTGTTGCCGGTCAAGCCGCCAAGATCGCTATAGGTGCTGGTCACGATGACGGTCCCGTCGCCGCTTCCCGTAAAATTCGCGGCGGTCGAATACTGGGCCGCGTAATACGTTCCGGCGGGATTTCCGTTCTCCGTCCAGCGGAGCCTGAACGAATCCCCGGCTAAATTCGCCACGGGGGAAGCGTAGTTCCCCGGCGGGTAGGGGGATGTCGCGCCGGCCGGGGGCGCCAAATAAGACGAGAGAGTTCCTATATTGTTGATGCCCGCGACCCGCGCGTAATAGGTCGTATTGGCCGCAAGCCCGGTCAACATGACATTCAGATTATATGTCTGGGAAGACTTAGCCACGGGCGCAAAATCCGGCGACGAAGTCGACACTTCCACTTTATAAAGCGTGCCGGCCGGGTTATAGCCGCCGTTAATGACGCTGCCGGACGACCAGTTCACCGTCATGCTGGTGACGTAAACCGGCTGGTACGCGGCGCCCGCGGGCAAAGCCGGGGTAATGGTCATTGTCGACGTTGAGCCCAATACCGCGAATTCGGTCGCCTCGCCGGCGCTGTTCTGGGCGCGGACCCGGGCGTAATACGTTGTGTTGGGCCCGAGCCCGCTCAGCAGGGCGCTCAGCGCGGAGGTCTGCGTCCAATCGGCCGCCGGCGTGAAATCAGCCCCGGAGGTAGACACCTCGACCCTGTAGAACGTGCCGGCCGGGTTATAGCCCCCGGCGGAAGTCCCCGACGACCAGTTCACGGTCATGCTGGCGGCGTAGATCGGCGTGAAAACATCCCCCGCCGGCGGGGCCGGCGCCGCGGCCAGCATCAGCGTCGAGGCGAATATCTCGAAATCGGTGCCGATGCCGGAACCATTCAAAGCCTGCACCCGGCTGTAATACCTGGTATTAGGCGTCAGCGCGGTCAATACGGCGCTCAGGCCGGCCGTCTGCGAAGACTTGGCTATCGCGCTGAAGAGCGTAGACGTCGCCAATTCCACGTTATAAAGCGTGCCGTCCGGATTATAGCCGCCGGCTAAGCTCCCGGACGACCAGTTCACGGTCATACTGCTGGCGTAGACCAGTTCATACACCGGGCCGGCGGGCGAAGCCGGTTTGACGGCAAGAGTTGAGATTGAACCAAGCGCCGTAAAATCGGAGGCGGCAGCGGCGCTGTTAAACGCCTGGGCACGGGCGTAATACATAGTGTTCAGGTCAAGTCCGGTAAAGCCGGCGTCTAAATTATAGGTTTGCGAAGAATCCAACACGGGATTAAAATCGGCCGAGGTGGACACTTCCGCCCTGTAAAGCGCGCCCGCCGGATTGTAGCCGCCGGCTACGCTCCCGGACGACCAGTTCACGGTCATACTGCTGTAATAAACGGCCGTGAACACCGCGCCCTCCGGAAAACCGGGCAGGGCGGCCAGCGTCAGCGTCGTGCCGAACACCGCAAAATCGGTGGCGATACCGCCGAAATTCACCGCCCGGACCCGGGAATAATATGTCGTGTCGGGAGTGAGAGCGGTAAATACGGCATTCAGGCCGTAAGCGCCCAGGGATTGGGCCGCGGGGATGAAATCCGCCGACGTGGACACTTCCGCGTTGTAAAGCGTGTCCGCGGAATTATAACCGGTAATAACGCTCCCGGACGACCAGTTCACGGTCAGGCTGCTGGCGTAAACCGGCTCGCACACCGCGCCCGCCGGCAGGTCCGGCACAACGGCCAGCGTCGCCGTGGAGCCCAGCGGCGCGTAATCGGTCCCGCCGCCGATGCCGTTCAGCGCCTGCACCCGGGCGTAATACGTCGTATTGGGCGCGAGAGCTTCAAATCCCGCGTTTAAATTATACGTCTGCGAAGAATCCGACACCGGGCTGAAGCCGGGCGACGTTGAAATGTCCGCCTTATACGGCGTGTCCGCGGAATTATAGCCGCCGTTAACGACGCTCCCGGAAGACCAGCTCACGGTCAGGCTGCTGGCGTAAACCGGCGTGAATACGTCTCCGGCGGGCAAAGCCGGCGTAATGGCCAGCGTCGACGTCGAGCCCAGGACCGTAAAAATCGTGACGCTGCCGGCGCTGTTCAGCGCCTGTACCCGGGCGTAATAAGTCGTATTGGCCGTAAGCCCGGCCAGCCCGGCGTTCAAATTATAGGTCTGCGAAGACTGTGCCACCGGCGTAAAATCCGGCGACGAAGTGGACAGTTCCGCTTGGTAGCGCGTTCCGGCGGGATTATAGCCGCCGGCCGCGCTGCCGGAGGACCAGTTAACGGTCAGGCTGCTGCTGTAGATCGGCGTGAACAGGTCGCCGGCCGGCTGGCCGGGTACGGCCGCCGCCGTCAAGGTCGAACCCAGCGCCTTGAACTCCGTGAAACCGGCAAGGCCCAGCGCCTGGGCCCTGCTGTAATAGGTCGTATTGGGCGTGAGAGCGGTAAAACCGGCGTTTATATTATAAGTCTGCGAGGATTGGAACACCGGATAAAAATCCGGCGACGAAGTGGATAATTCTATTCTATAAGGCGTGCCCGACGGATTATAGCCGCCGGTTACGCTCCCTGACGACCAGTTCACGGTCATACTGCTGGTGTATACCGGTATGAATGCGTCGCCGGAGGGCGGTATGTCCGGCATAACGGCCGGCGTCACCGTGGAACCCAATACCGTAAAAGCCGTGGCAACGCCGATGCGGTTCAGCGCCCGGACCCGGGCGTAATACGTCGTATCGGGCGTAAGCCCGCTCAATACGGCGCTGAGGTTGGCGGTCTGCGAAGAGGCGGCCACCGGCGAAAAGGTCGTGGACGAGACGGACGCCTCCGCCTTGTAAAGCGTGCCCGTCGGGTTCCAGCCGCCGTTGGCCACGCTGCCGGACAGCCACTGCACCGTAGCGCTGGTGGCGTAGACCGGGGTTACCGCGTCGCCGCCCGTCAAAGCGGGGACTATGGCCAGCGTGACGGTGGAACCGAGGAGCTTGTAATCCGTCAGCGTGCCGGCGGAATTCTGCGCCCGGACCCGGCTGTAATAAGTGGTGTTAGGCGTCAGGCCGGTAAAGGCGGAGTACACGTTGGCGGTCTGGGCATAGCCGGCCTGCGGGCTGAAAGTGGTGGACGAGA
>Ga0180009_10002413_pt1 | contig 21972 bp, 17 predicted proteins | sample OS_PC_MetaG_FD_123537 | JGI IMG/M metagenome (GOLD analysis project Ga0180009, IMG submission 123537) | Groundwater microbial communities from the Aspo Hard Rock Laboratory (HRL) deep subsurface site, Sweden - OS_PC_MetaG | ecosystem: Environmental > Aquatic > Deep subsurface > Groundwater...
AAAAGTGGAATACATAAACATCCAGTATCCAGAAACCAGTATCAAGGATCAGCCAATGACAGCAAGGTTTTTCGTCGAGACTACATCGATTTAGTGTTACATCTAATGCAACTATAGAGTAAACTTGAAGACAATGGGGATGTCATGAAGAAAAAGAAGGAGCGCAGGGGCTCTCACAGAGAAAATTTGCCAACCCCTGAAGTTGGCATTATCTATTCGGAAGAACTTGATGGGGATGGAGAATCGGCTCTAGACGGAGGTGGTACGGATACCTTTATCATTAATGTACTCAATAGAAGCGAGGGCGGTCTTCTTGTGGAGTCATCTACCGAATTCAAGATCGGTTATCCAGTGAACGTTCAGATACAGATTCCCGATAAAAAATCATGGCAGGCATTTCAAGGTAAAATTAGATGGAAAGATACAAATCAAAGTGAGCAGATTAATTTTCTCCATGGGATCAAATTTGAACCGACACAAATGCCTGTAGAAGTTAAAATTCATAAACCGAAAGTACGTAAGAAAAGGATGTATCCAAGTGATCTTGAATTTATCATGCAGACAGAACTGTTTGATGCCATTTCTCAAGAGGCTAAATGCCCCTTTTTAAATTGTATGATTTCGAAAAAAATAAGAGCTGGCGAAAGAATCATTTCACAAGGTGAAGAAGGAGACTCCTTCTTTATTATCCAGGAGGGATCCTGCCTGGTCAATGTGGAAAAAGATGGAACATCTCACCCTGTAGCCCGTTTAGGAGCTGGTGATGTGGTGGGAGAGATGGCCATCTTAACAGGTGAACACAGATTCGCTAACGTTGACGCAGAGACAGACATGGATATATGGTGTATAACCAGGACCCATTTTGACTCACTCTGTGAAAAATATCCTGATCTCAGAAGTTTTTTGACCAAGGTGATTACGCGTCGATTTTCCACCGAAGGACCCATCGCAGAGAGAACCATCGGCAAATACTTAATCAATGAATATATCGGAAAAGGGGGTTGGAGCATTGTTTATCGGGGTGTTCATAAAAGCTTGAATATGCCGGTGGCCATTAAAATGCTGAGGCACGACATGGCCATGAATCCTACCTTTTTGGAAAAATTTAGAGATGAAGCTAAAACCATAGCGCGATTTAACCATGAAAATATTGTGCAAGTGTATGACATCGAAGAGCTTTACAGAACGACGTTTATTATCATGGAGTATCTGGAGGGAGCTCCACTTGATCACATTCTGGACAAAATTCAAAGACTGCCTCTATCCGGCGTATTAGATATCCTTTTCCAGACATGTACCGGGCTGGCCTATGCCCATAGCCAGGGTATTGTCCATCAGGATATCAAGCCTGACAATATATTCATCCAACCCGATAATCGGGTCAAGATCGTGGACTTCGGACTGGCTTGTAAACCAGGGACTAGCCATTCAAGTATGACAGGAACCTTTTTCTATATGTCGCCCGAACAGATCGAGGGTGATCCCATAGATGAGCGCACTGATATCTATTCATTGGGGATTACAGCATATGAGATGATTACCGGCCAGAGGCCATTTCCAGAACATAGTATTGCGGAAGCTCTGATCTTGCGCCTTCGTGAAGAGATCCCAGACCCACGTGAATTGGTTCCGGATCTGCCAGATGAGCTGGCAACATGTATCTTGCGGGCCACAAGGATTGAACCCGATGAAAGATACGGGAATATCTCTCAAATCCTCCATGACCTTGAGCCATTGGCTCAACAGATGGGCCTTATGGGTCAGGCAAAGATACGGGAACAACGAAAAATGATGAGTCTATTTCTGTTCTATCAAGATGAACACCAATTAATGCTAAACCAACTTGTGGAGGATTTTAGTAACGCACTCAAAAAAATGGGGGCAATACTACGGGTAGCAGATTTCAAGGATATATAATAGATAAGATAACTACTCAGGTGGATAGGCTGAAGGTAGAAGGCTAATAGGGGCAAATGATGCGGGATCAAACAAAATCTCAGGCACTTGAGTTGGTTGACGAGGTAGCGGTATGAGTTTATAGAATGATCGTGTTTCCGAGAGAAGAGTTGCAGTTTGTCTTCTCACCTGGGCCGGCCAGCGATTTCGATTCCTTTCCGGTTGAAAAATACTTCAGCTTTCAGTCTTCAGCCTAAATACCTAGGCAGTTAAAAATAAGGTATCTCTATTCTGTTTGTGCTGTATCTTTTCCATCTTCCTCTTCCACGAATCTAACATGTAGATCCCGTCCTCGAAACTCTCTGCCGTTGAGTGCCTTGATGGCGGCATGGGCATCATCGGGATTCATCTCCACAAAACAGATGCCTCTGGATTTTCCGGTTTTATGATGAGAGACAAGATCCATAGAATGGACTTCACCATATTGATTGAATAGCTCGCGTATATCTTTTTCATCCACTTCAGGAGACAGGTTTAAAACAAAAATTGTTTTCACCATCTTCTACGCTCCTCAGCATATAGATTTATGGAGACCCATTGCCATAAACTGAGGCCAATGGTATCCACTTAAAATTCATTAGAATATATACAAAAAAGTTGAAATATTTACAATAAAAAGATCTAAATATGGTTGATGGAACTAACGGTAAATTCATAAGAGACAAAATCAGTACAGACTCAAGAATATACGTGTGTTTTGAACTTGACACGTGGTCTGCTCCCATCTATGATCCATATTTTGATGGGAACTGCTAGCATATGAAAAAGTAATTAATCTTAAATATTGTTTACATAACATAGGGAGGATGCTCATGGATTTCAAATTGACGGAAAAGGAACAGGCATTCAAACAGGAGTGTGAGGATTTTTTCAGACAAGAGATGAAGAACGCCCCTCACCTCTTCCAAAAGGGAGGAGGTCTTGAGGCCATGCTGGAAAGCGATGAAGGCTGGGAATTCCATCGATACATGCAAAGGAAGCTGGCTGAGAAGGGATGGATTTCCAGACCATGGCCAAAGGAATACGGAGGTCAGGATGCTCCCCTCATAGAGCAGCTCATCTTCAATGAGGTGCGTTCTTATTATCGGGCCCCGGGGATCGATGGTTGGGGTGTTGGGATGTTTGCGCCAACACTCCTCGTGGCCGCTTCAGAGGAGCAGAAAAAGAGATTGCTACCTCCCATCGCCAACGCCGAAGTTCACTACTGCCAGGGCTGGAGTGAGCCAAATGCCGGCTCCGACTTAGCCGCACTCAGAACAACGGCCATCAGAGAGGGGGATCATTACATCGTAAATGGCCAGAAGACCTGGACAACTGGCGCCCATCGAGCGGATCACGTCTTTCTTCTGCTCCGCACGGACCCAGAATCCAAGAGAAACGCTGGACTCTCCGTATTCAGTGCGAGATTGGATCTCCCTGGGATCGAGATACGGCCCATCCTTTTCATGAACAGGCGCCATATCTATAACGAAGTATTCTTTACCGATGTCAAGATCCCAGCAGAGGATCTGATAGGACCTGAGGGTGAAGGATGGAGGATCACCCGCGAGACCATGAACTTCGAAAGATCTGGTGTTGAAATGTTTTCCGAAGCCAGGCGCTATCTGGAAGGACTTGTTGAGTACGTAAAGACCACCAAACGAGATGGAAAATTCTTGAGCGAGAATCCCATCGTGCGGCAAAAAATAGCCAAATTATATGCCGAGATAGAGGTTGGACGGACCCTGGCTTACAAGATTGTCTGGTTGCAGCAGAAAGGGGGCCTCATCTTTGCAGCCTCTGCCGCTTCCGAGGCAAAGGTCTTGGGCAGTGAGCTCATCCAGAGGGTCGGGAATTTTGCCACGGAGATTATGGGACTATACGGACAGCTTGCAGAATCTGAATGGGCGCCATTAGATGGGACGATGGTGGATGTCTATCAGATGAGTGTGGGTGGAAATATCGCCGCGGGAAGCAATGAGATCCAGCGCAACCTCATAGCCTGGGTCGGGCTTCAACTTCCGCGATTCAAATAAGGAGGGGTAAAATGGACTTAGATTTCACATCCGAACAGGAGATGTTAAGGGACTCTGCAACGAAATTTTTTGCAAATGAATGCCCGTATAGCCGGGTAAAGGAATTGGAAGAGAGTGAAGAGGGTTACTCCCCTGAATTATGGCAACAGATGGCGGAGCTAGGCTGGATGGGTTTGTTGTTCCCCGAAGAGTACGGAGGTTATGAGGGTCAGTTCATGGATCTGGTCATCATACTGGAGGAGATGGGAAAGGCCGCTCATCCAAGTCCTTTCTTCTCCACCTTAATACAGTGTGGTCTCACCATCCTGGAAGGAGGCACCGACGATCAAAAGAAAGACCTTTTGCCACAAATAGCAGAGGGAAGTCTGATTATGGCATTGGCCCAGTACGAGGAAGAGGCCAGTTACCTCTCCTCAGGCATCCAGATGAAGGCCGAAGCACAAGGGGATCAGTATCTCCTCAACGGGAAAAAGATGTTCGTTATGGATGCCAATGTGGCCCATAAGCTCATTGTGGCTGCCAGGGTGGGCGATGAGGGGGTCACCCTTTTTCTCGTTGACGCAAAAGATCCCGGTGTTACGTGCACCAAGATGCCGACCATTGGCATGGACAATACCTGCGAGGTGATCTTTAAAGATGTGCAGGTGTCCAAAGATGATATCATCGGCCCCGTAGGAGAGGGGTGGGAAATCCTCCAGAAGATGGCGGCCAAGGCAACCGTTGCCAAGTGCGCCGAGATGGTGGGCGGCTGCAAGGTAAGCATCGACACCACGGCGGCCTATGCCAAAGAACGGGAACAGTACGGGAAACCCATTGGTGGCTTCCAGGCCATCCAGCACTATATGGCGAATATGCTACTGGCCTACGACACGAGTTCCAATTACGTGTATAAGGTGGCAGGGATGGTGGATGAAGGCGTGGATTTTACCACAGAAGCCTCGGTTTTAAAGGCACACGTGAATGAGGCTTACAAGTACATCAGTGAAAGGGCCGTTCAGATCCACGGTGGCATCGGCACAACGAGGGAAGCGGATATAGGGCTTTTCTTCAGAAGGGCCAAGTCCTGTGAGTACATGATGGGAGATACAGACCTTCATCATGACAGAATAGCCGATGCCATACTCACCAAAGGAGTGCCCACAATCTAAAAAGACTAAAGTAAATAACCCCGTCTTAAAAGGCGGGGTTATTTACTTCTATCTTAACCATTCTCGAACATCTTTAAAATCCACCAATGAGGCAATTTCCAATCCTCTACCCTACAACCATTCCTCCCCAAAAAACCTAATCTAGTTGAGACACAAAAACGAAATTCAAACATGAATCATGAAAATTTGTAACATTTTAGCTCTTTGAAAGCCATTCAAGCCCAGTCCGTGGAGGTCTCTTTCAAAAGCCGCCTCATAAAAATACTTCCCATGCTCGTGGAACGCCCCCGGGCATTTAATAAACCTATGGAAAAGGCAGAGAAGATGTGGGGGAAGAATTTCAACACTAATCTGCCGTCCCATGGAATGAGGGAGGGTTAGGCGGCTTTTGAAAGAGACCTCCACGCCGGATCAAATGTGGACTTTTTTCAAAGAGCTAAAATGTTACGAAAATTTCAATATTAAAGCTTTATAGCTGGAATGTTCCTTGACATAGATTGACTGCATTTCTATATTAGCGCTACTAAAAAATAATGTTTTTTAAAGTATGACTGATTAAAACTTTAGACCATATGGGGCTCTCGGGTTTTCTTGAAATAACAGTCATTTCGAAAATGGAGTCGTGTGTTTTTAACTCTCCCGTAGCCCTTGATGGGGCTTATGCCAGGTTTTCATTGAATCCACATGAACAGAACAAACCCAACTTTAGGGCTTTCTTGGGTTCGGTATTACGCGAAGTTTCATTCATCATAATAATCAGAAAAAGGAGCCATCTATGCCAAAACGGGACGACATTCATAAAGTAATGATTATTGGTTCAGGCCCCATTGTTATTGGTCAGGCCTGTGAGTTTGATTATTCGGGAACCCAGGCTTGCAAAGCCCTCAGAAAATTGGGTTATGAGATCGTCTTGGTCAATTCTAACCCAGCAACCATTATGACTGATCCAGGGATGGCCGATGCCACCTATATTGAGCCACTCAATCTTCAGACCATGACGGAGATCATTGAAAATGAACGGCCGGATGCCATACTTCCCAATCTTGGAGGACAGACCGGCCTGAATCTTACTTCGGAACTAGCCAGGACCGGTGTGCTTGAAAAATATGGTGTTCAAGTCATCGGTGTCCAAGTGGATGCAATACAGAGGGGGGAAGACCGAATCGTATTCAAGGATACCATGAACCGTCTTGGTATCGAGATGCCAAATAGTAATCCAGCCTTCAGCGTGGAGGAGGCTGAAAAAATTGCGGAGGAGCTTGGCTACCCTGTCGTCATTCGACCAGCCTATACAATGGGCGGGACTGGCGGTGGCCTTGTTTACAATATAGAAGAACTGAGAACAGTAGCCAGCAGGGGCCTAGCGGCAAGCCTGGTGGGTCAGATTTTGATTGAGGAATCCGTGTTAGGATGGGAAGAATTGGAGCTGGAAGTCGTGCGGGATGCCAAGAATCAGATGATAACTGTATGCTTCATAGAGAACGTAGATGCCATGGGTGTACATACGGGTGATTCCTATTGTACTGCCCCCATGCTTACCATAGATCCTGAGCTTCAAAATCGACTTCAAGAATATTCCTATAGTATTATTGAGGCCATTCAGGTCATAGGAGGCACCAATATTCAGTTTGCCCATGACCCTAAAACAGGAAAAGTCGTTGTTATAGAGATCAATCCCAGGACCTCTCGATCATCAGCACTTGCTTCAAAAGCCACAGGATTTCCTATTGCCCTCATCTCTTCAATGCTGGCAGGAGGAATGACACTGGACGAAATCCCTTACTGGAGAGAAGGAACCCTTGACAAGTACACGCCATGGGGCGATTACGTGGTGGTTAAGTTTGCCCGCTGGGGATTTGAAAAATTTGAGGGTGTTGAAGATAGATTAGGCACACAAATGCGGGCAGTGGGGGAAGTCATGAGTATTGGCAAGAATTATAAAGAGGCCTTTCAGAAGTCTATTCGTTCATTAGAAAACGGCCGCTACGGTCTGGGCTTTGCCAAGGATTTCCATAAGAAGCCCCTGGAAGAGCTTTTAGATCTTTTGGCTGAGCCTTCAAGCGAGAGGCAGTTCATCATGTATGAGGCGCTGCGAAAAGGTGCCGATATCAATACCCTCTATGAGAAGACGTATATCAAGCCGTGGTTCATTGAGCAGATGAAGGAACTGGTGGAATTGGAGGAAAAGATCCTGTCATACGTAGGAAGGGAACTCCCTGATGATCTGTTAATAGAAGCGAAGAAGGATGGCTTTTCAGATCGGTACCTTTCTCAGCTTCTCAAAATTCCAGAAAAGAATGTGAGAGCAGCGCGTACGTCATTAGGTGTTGTTGAAGCGTGGGAACCGGTTCCAGTGAGTGGAGTGGAGAATGCAGCATACTATTTTTCCACCTATAACGCACCTGACAAAGTGGAGTCCAGCGAGATGCGCAAGATAATGGTTCTGGGGGGAGGACCGAACCGAATTGGCCAAGGGATTGAATTTGATTATTGCTGTGTTCACGCCGCTTTTGCTCTCAGGGACGAAGGATTCGAATCCATTATGGTCAACTGCAACCCGGAAACGGTGTCCACAGATTATGATACCTCTGACAAGCTCTACTTTGAGCCCCTAACCGTTGAAGATGTTTTAAGCATCTATGAAAAGGAAAAACCGGAAGGGGTTATCGTACAGTTTGGGGGCCAAACGCCACTGAATATTGCAAACGAATTGGCTGAGGCAGGTGTCAATATCATCGGGACCTCCCCTGACGTTATCGACCTTGCCGAAGATCGTGACCGCTTTCGTCAAATGATGCGCAAACTCGGGATACCCCAGCCAGACTCAGGGATGGCAAGCACATTAGAAGAGGCCCTAGAAGTGGCTAAAAGAATAGGTTATCCCCTTATGGTGAGGCCTTCCTATGTTTTAGGGGGCCGTGCTATGGAGGTTATTCATGATGAAGAGATGTTAAAGTACTATGTAGCCGCTGCCGTAAACGTATCCCCTGATAGACCAATCCTAATCGATAAGTTTCTAGAGAACGCCATAGAGGCCGAAGCTGATGCTATTTCCGATGGTACCGATGCCTTCGTCCCTGCCATCATGGAGCATATTGAACTGGCCGGGATTCATTCCGGTGACTCGGCTTGTGTCATTCCTCCCATTAGCATCCCCGCGAAACACCTTGATACTATCTATGAATATACCAAAAGAATCGCCATTGAGCTGAATGTTGTGGGTCTCATGAACATACAGTATGCAATCGCAAATGATACGGTCTATATCCTTGAGGCCAACCCAAGGGCATCCCGGACTGTCCCCCTTGTATCAAAGGTCTGCAACATCTCCATGGCACGAATTGCGACGCAGCTCATGTTGGGTAAAAAGATAGCTGATCTGGATATCAAACCGAAAACGATTCCCCACTTCGGGGTCAAAGAAGCGGTCTTTCCATTCAATATGTTCCCGGAAGTGGATCCCATATTAGGTCCGGAAATGCGGTCAACAGGAGAAGTGCTTGGACTTGCCAATAATTTTGGTCTCGCTTTTTACAAGGCGCAGGAGGGTGCACAACAGACGCTTCCCCTTGAAGGGACAGTTCTTATAACGGTTTCGGAAATAGATAGGCCAGCTGTCCTGGAAGTGGCCACGCAGTTTGACAAATTAGGATTTAAGATAAAGGCAACGAGAGGCACCCATCAATTTTTGGCTGAAAATGGCATTCATTCTGATCCTATCTTAAAGATGCATGAGGGGCGTCCAAATATTGTGGATAGTATTAAAAATGAGGAGATTCATCTTATCATTAATTCACCGAGCGGCAAACTGAGTAAACACGATGACTCCTACATCCGGAAAGCTGCCATAAAGTATAAAGTGCCATATATCACGACCCTGGCCGCAGCCGCAGCTGCCGCGAAAGGTATTCGATCCCTACAAAAAGGGCACGGCAAGGTTAAATCACTACAAAGTTATCATCAGGATATAAAATAGCTCCAATTTAGCAAATCACGCCGGAGCTTTTCTTCACACGACTATCCTGCCCTCCCCTTAAGGGCTAGGGTGGGGGTGGGCAGCTTCTTGGGAGATAAAATCACCTGTGAGCTGCAATTTCGAACTAACCAAAAGAATTCATATTGTTATCCATCAAACAATCTTTAAGAACCCATTAGAGATGAAGAAAACCGATCCGGTGAGGCCAGGCTACGGGGAGGGTTCCTTTGTCGTAGTTAGAGGAACGAAACCCTTTGCTGCATAATACAAGCTTAAAACAACAATCACATCCTGAACGATAATCTATAGGGAGAACCTCATGTTGAAAACACCTGATCTAGAACATATCTTTCACCCCAGATCTGTTGCGGTCGTCGGCGGCTCAAGAGAACTTATCGGTATGGCCTCGTACTTTATAGAGGAATTAATCAACGGTAATTTTAAAGGCGAAATCTACCCTGTAAATCGGAACAAAACAGAAGTCATGGGATTAAAAAGTTATAAAAATATCAGAGATATTCCCGGCCCGGTGGATTACGTCATTGTAGCCATACCGGCCAAATACGTACCGGCTCTCATGAGAGACTGCGCAGCCAAAAAGGTTAAAGCATGTTCCATCTTTACGGCTGGATTCGGTGAGCTTGGCACCGACGAAGGCCGAAGGCTTGAGCAAGAAATAGCGGAGACCGCTAAGGAAGGCGGCGTGCGCGTGATCGGCCCCAACTGCATGGGTGTCTATTGTCCGTCCTCCGGCTTATGCCTTGGGACCAATTTGCCGCGCCGGAGTGGTCATCTGGGTTTGGTTCTGCAAAGCGGCGGCAACGCCATCTACCTCAGCCGGGTAGCCCCCATGAGGGGTGCACCCATCAGCAAGGCCGTAAGTTACGGCAATGCCTGTGACGTGGATGAATCCGATCTTCTGGAATATTTTGCCCAAGATGATGAGACCAGGGTGATCGGGGCCTATATCGAAGGTGTAAAGGACGGGCGGCGGTTTCGGGAATCCCTGACCAAGGTAGCCCAGGCCAAGCCGACTATCCTCATAAAAGGAGGCCGGACCAAAGCCGGTGCGGCGACCGCGGCTTCCCATACAGGGTCGTTGGCCGGTTCCATGAGTGCCTGGGCGTCCCTGGCGCGGCAGGCTGGCGTCGTTCAAGTTAACAGTATGGACGAATTAATTGATCTGGCCCTTCTATTTCTATATATGTCCCCACCTAAGGGGCGTAGGGTGGCTATGGTAGGTGTAGGGGGCGGCCTTAGCGTCTTGGCATCCGATATCTTTAGTCTTGAACACCTATGGCTGCCCCAGCTTTCAGACGCAGTTAAAAACCAACTTCAGGAGTTGACACCCAGTGTCGGGCATATCTATACCAACCCCGTGGACACAACCGCCATGTTTTTCGGGGCCGACACGTTGACCAAAAGTATTAAGGCAATCGATGCCTGGGATGAAATCGATATGCTGGCGCTTCAATTGGGGTACGATTTTCTGGACGCCTATCCCCTCTCCATAAGGGAAACCTTAGTCGATTCCATGGTTGAGGCGGTCAAAGCGGTCAGCAAACCAAGCCTAATGATATTGCACTGCGTGTTCTCTCCTGAAGCCTATCAGACCTATTTCCGGGATCAGCAAACGTGCTGGGAAGCCGGACTGCCGGCGTTCCCTTCTCTGCAAAGAGCGGCCAGGGCCTTGAACAGATTCATCTCCTATCACGAGGAGAAAGCCTCCTCGTCGGCATGATAGAACGGATCCCCAATAGTCTGGACCTATAGTTTTTGTAACATTTAGCCAACATTCTCTTTACCCATCATACTCCTGGCAATAATGAGTTTTGAGGGCTCTGCCGTACCGTCGCCTATCTGCCAACCGAGAATATCCCTCAGCCTTTGCTCGAGAGGAAGGTCTTCAGTGTAACCGTAATGCCCAAATACCAGAAGACACTTGCGAACGATCTCAAATGTCATCTCTGGGATCCACCACTTGCACATGGCGCCCTCAACAGATCGTCTTTCACCTAAATCTGCCTTCCATAGTGTTTTGTAGCACAACAACCTGCCTGCCTCCAGAAGGGTCTGGGCTTCAGCAAGGGGGAGACTGATGGCCTGATAACCTGAAATAGACTTTCCCATGACTACCCTCTTGTTGGCATACTCACAGGCTTCGTCCACTGAAGCCTGGGCTGCTCCTATACATTTAAGACCTATAAAAGCCCTGTTGGTATCGAAAAATTCTGAGGCTAAGATGTACCCTTTCCCCATCTCCCCCACCATATAGTCCAGAGGGATTCTCACATTGGCGAAATGAACTGCGCCACGGGTGGCTCCTCTGGAGCCCATATCCCTCCAAACCTTGGGGGAACCAACACCAGCGGTAGAAGCAGGTACCAGATAATTGGTTAAAGCCCAAACCCCTTCTTCTTCGCTCCCTGTTTTGGCGCAAACAAGGTAATAATCAGCATCCACCCAGCTTATGGTGTTTTTAATGCCATTGATGACCCACTCTCCTCCATCCTTCACCGCACGGGTTTCGAATCGAGCCATGTCCGTTCCCGCTCCCGGCTCACCAAAACAGAAGGCAAGAAAGCTTTCCCCGCGTAATATTCTGTCCTGGATTGGTTTTTTAATCTTCTCTGGTACACCAGGGAATTGATATACAGCAAAAGGAAGTGTGGCCCAAACCAAAGGCATAGCACTATTAAAATCCACATAGGCTATCTCTTCCGTAAGTATACCCCTGGTCATATTGTCCATATCCGGTTTCAAAAGTCCCCAAGCAGCAAACCTCTCTATTATAGGCAAGGCAGATTTTCTCTCCCTATCCCATATCTCCCTTTTTGGTTTGACCTCTTCCCTGGCAAATCGCTTGACAGTTTCTCTGAATTCCTCCTGTGCTTTGGTAAAAGAGAAATCAATCATCTTTAGACCTCTTAATAGGATTTGATATTGAACTGATAAGAATAGGTTTTCAAAAATGCAGTATAGAAGAGAAAAGGCTTGTGCGTCAACTACAGAGTCCAACTTGGATAAACAGCCACAACATCCGGTCCCCGTATTTGCCATTGACCCACAATGGAGAAAAAAGTTATACTTCGTGTCTAAAAGGGGAAGTCTTTTCAATTGCCACCAGACTAGACCCATTGATGAGAGAAAAGCATGAATAGATGAAACGATATTGAGACACTATTTATACAAGAGATGTAGAATTATGGTTTACGTCAGCACCAATAACTATTAACAAGTACCTGATAACGACCAATTGAGCATTTTCCGTTCAATTGGGGTATTATAAAGTTATTATTGAATTCCAGGTATATTCTACTTAAGGAAAGGAGGCACTATAATGGACTATTCGAGCTACAGATTTTTGGCCATTGATGTAAGAGACAGTATCGCCTTTATTACCATCAATCGACCTGAGAAGATGAATGCCACGGATCGTGAGGGCCATGGGGAGTTTCCCAAGATTCTGCGGGATCTGGCTCGTGACGATGAGGTGAAGGTAGCTGTGGTAACCGGAGCCGGGCGTGCGTTTTCCATCGGCGGTGATTTAGATTTGATGGAACACATGAACGCCCATCCTGACGAATTGATTGAGCTTTTGGATGAAGCGCGTGAGCTGGTCAACGCCCATATTGACTTGGAAAAACCCATCATCGCGGCCATCAATGGTTTTGCAATGGGAGCTGGAGCCATATTTGGTTTGCTCTGTGACTTTGTGATTGCGGAAAGACAGGCCAAAATGGCAGATGGCCACATTCGTGCCGCTGTGGCGGCAGGAGACGGTGGAGCCGTGCTCTGGCCCTTGACAATGGGATTAGCGAAAGCAAAACGGTATTTGCTGACCGGTGACTGGATCACTGCCGAGGAGGCGGAGCGAGTTGGGCTAATTACAGAGGTCGTTGAGGATGGGGAGTCCTTAAAGCGAGCGACAGAAATAGCTAAAAGACTGGCTGCTGGACCTCAGACAGCCATAAGGTATACCAAGCGAGCGCTAAATCAATGGTTGAGGCTAGGTGGAGCCGCTGTCTTTGACTATTCCCTTGCTTTGGAGATGATGACCTTTCTGACAGACGACATGAAAAACGCAATCAAGGATCTGAAGGCAAAGGGACCGGGAGCTATCCCCCCTGAATAGATCAGGTTGACATGTACGTCCACCCTTTGGGGCAAACCCACAAGAATTAGCTCAATAGTTGCATTAGATATAACACTAAATCGATGTTGTCTCGACGAAAACCTTGCTGTCATTGGCTGATCCTTGATACTGGTTTCTGGATACTGGATGTTTATGGATTCCACTCCTGATGGCATGCAAGTTATCAAGCATCGAGCATCCAGTATCCAGCATCGGCCCAGTAAAGGCAACGGTCTCAAGCATATCTGCAATGGCAGTTTAATCGATTTTATGCATCGTTAGGGTTAAATCGGCACCCATAGCCATGATATGATATAGGGGCTAAAGAAGATAGTCGAGGCCGTGCATGGGGAGAAAGTTAAGATGGATTGCGGTTGAACTGTTAAAAACTTAACGATAAAAAAAGGAGTGGCGTAAAGTGGAAATAAAAGAAATTGAAAAGAATATCACAAAGGTGTTTGGGGAGTTTGAAAATTTTATATTTGTAGGATATTCCAAGGGTGCAGAAAGTACCCTGACTGTGGGAAACATGAAAGATCAACAATTTTTTACAAACCATTTGGGGGACTTTGCAAAGAGAGACCGGAGATCAGAAACCAACTGGAACAATTTTGTGGTTTCCTAAAACTTGTTTTAGATACTTATTATGAATGGATGGAGCTCAAGAAAGGGCCTGTACTTCATTAAAAAACTTCTATCAACTCAATTACCCTTTTTTTTCTGTTCATTTCAGGAGGACACCAATATGAGCGTTCGGATACTACCGCCACGTATGCAAGATCGGCTATATCATGACCTGTCGCTCCCTGAAGAAGCACAGGCAATTCGCTCCGAGGTCCGCCAGTTTGCTGAGAGAGAACTGGCACCAGTTGCGTATGAAATCGGTCAACAAGAGGAGGCCGACGAGCACTTTCCCCATGAGTTGTTCAACAGTATGGCACGTGCGGGCCTGTTTCGCATCCCCTTTAGCAAAGAGAACGGAGGACGGGGTCTACACCATCCGGCCTGTGCAACGGTTGTAACTATCGAAGAGTTGGCCTATTTCAGCAATAGCGTGGCAGCGATATATGACGTCCACTGCATTCTTGCCGGCCACGCCCTGGAATATGCCTCTGAAGAATTGCGTCGAAAATATATGCAACCACTGCTCGCCGGTGAGAAGATCGGTTGCTTCGCCACCACGGAACCGGAGGCAAGTACAGATCTTTCCGTACGAGCGTTACAAACCACTGCCCAAAAGCAAGGCGATGTTTATATAGTGAATGGACAAAAGCGCTTTATTACCAATGCACCTGTAGGAGATTTCGTCGTCACCCTTTGTCGGACTGATGATACGCTGACCATGCTGGTGATTGATCTCAAAGGTCCAGGTGTGAGCGTCGGTGAACCGGATAAGAAGTTGGGTAACCGTGGGCAATTGACAGCAGACATCTACTTCGAAAATGCACCAGTTCCAGTGAGCCACGTCGTTGGCGGTGTCGGCAGAGGACTGCGCATTGCCTTGTCAATGCTGACATACGGACGTGTGGGTATCGCTGCCGCTGGAGTCGGTATGGCACAGTCCGTTTTCGATGAGTCAGTCGCTCATCTGCTGACGCGACAGGCGTTCGGTAGAAAGATTGCTCAATTTCAGCACTGGCAGTTCAAGATGGCCGAACGTGCCACACAGATCGAAAATGCGCGGAATCTCTATATCAAAGCGGCGCTACGCATGGATCAGGGAGTCGAGTTTCCCGATCCGGAGGCGCCTATGGCAAAATACTATGCCACCGAGTTAGCCGTAGATATGGCCCGTGATGGAATACAGGTTTTCGGCGGATACGGATTCCTGCGTCAACTCGGCCATGATCACTCCACCTACAAAGTTGAAGAGGTCTATCGCGATGCCAAAATTGGTGAGATCTATGAGGGGACGAACGAGATCCAACGTTGGATCATCGCTCGTACTATCTTTGGCAAAGAAATGACTGGCTAAAATCAAACATAAGTTATGTTCTTTGTAACTGCCTCGGTGGATAGACTGAAGGTGGAAGGCTTTTAGGGCATTTGAGCTTGCTGACGAGGTAGCTTTAACCTCAACCTTCAGCCTTCAGCCTTCTACCTAAACACCTGAGTAATTACTGTTCTTTTTCATTAGCGCTTGGGAGGAGTTGCCGCCAGGAGGAGAGGAACGCCGATGGCGGTGGTTGCGGCTAAGATGATGAAAGCCAAACGATAGCTTTCGGTCATGTCAAATATCCATCCGGCAAAAGGAGGACCGGTCATGGAAAACACAGTGCTTATTGACATGTAAAAGCCCTGAATAGTGCCGAAGTGTTTTCGACCAAAATAAGCCCCCTGAATAGCCGGGCGAAGTGGAATCAATGCGCCGTAGCCCGGACTAAAGGTTAGTAAAAACGGGATGACGTGCCACAGGGTTCGGATATTGGCGAAAATGATTAGGCCAATCACCTGCAACCCAATGGCCATACAAAACACGTATCTCTTGTCCATGAAATCAGATAACCAGCTCAGTCCGACTCGACCCAAAACGCTGAGCAATATGATAAAGGTCACCACAAGGCTGGCCTTATCACGGTTGAACCCAATGCTTTCTAAAAATGGCATCACGTGGACGAAGACGGCACTCATGGCCATATAGGAGATGCTCGACCCTAAGGATAACAACCAAAAAGAGCGGGTTTTTATGGCTTCCCACACCGTAAAATCAGTTTCTGTACTGACAGGTTGTGATGGGGCTGTATGGGGCAGTTTATCAGAATCGTCCTTTTTCCCCATAATAGATTGTACGGAGACGTGTTTCTTAGAGTCATCTCCATCGGGCAACAGTCCGTATTGCTCGGGCCTATGCCTGAGGACAAGGGACAGGGGGATGCCGATGACCCACATTCCGAGTCCTGCGATTACCAGGGCCCACCGCCAGCCATAGCTATGTATAAGCCAGACCAGAACCGGCACAAGGGTGCCTGCTAAACAAACGCCGCCGGTCAAAAATCCCATTGCCTTGCCCCTGTTCCGAACGAACCAATTAGCTACGGTTGTGGCACCAACGGTGTAAAATCCGGCGCTTTGACCAACGGATATGATTAAGAATGCGGCGTAAAAGGTTAACAACGAGTTGATTTGACTCAACAATAATAATCCCAGACCGCCTACGGTAACCGCAAAAAGATTCAGCTTTCGTGGCCCCAGCTTGTCGATGAGGTAACCCACTATAGGTGCCACTATGCCACCCTCCAGCCGTTGTAAAGAGAAGGCAAAAGATGTAGCTGCTCTCGTCCAGCCAAACTCGTTGACAATGGGGGTGAAAAAAGCGGTGAATCCGTAATATACCACACCACCGTAATAGGTGGTCATTGTGGATGAAGCTATAGCGATCCACCAACCGTAGAAGATCTTGGGAATACGTTTAACCATATTAGCTATTAGCGCCATCTTTATCTACACTGACAACTGCCCAAAGCCCGGAATGATCAAGGTCTTTACATCTGAAATGATTTTGCAAAGGACATTCAGGACATCTTTTTGATTAAGAGGAAGGAAGGTTAAACACCAAGGCCTGTTTTGTCAAGAATTAGATTATCCCACAGCCTTAAGCTTCCCCGAGAGCATTTACCTTAAGGGCTGACCTTCAGGGTCGGTTGACATCCCATGGAGTTCGGACATATGATAAGAGAACAGTCAAATTCATAAAGGAGATTAAACCCTAAGTCCATCGATTCATAAGTTCAGTGACGAACTTATTCACTCAGGACTTAGTGCTGAGTGAGCATTTTCTTCAATCTGATTTGTAAAAATACGTCGTTATATTTGCGAATCGAAGCACTAAGGCACCCGGGATACCATGTCCGATTATTCTGGGTTTCATAGGATTAACGAATAGTCACGAGGAGGTAAAAAATGAAAGCAGTTATCGTTTATGATTCACTTGGAGGAAATACAGAGAAGGTCGCCAAGAGGATCCATGCGACTCTGATGGAAGGTGGAGTCGAATCGGATATCATCAAAGTGACTAAAGACACGGATGTTGAATTTTATGACTATGATCTTGTGTTCCTTGGATCGCCTGTTATCGCCTGGGGACCCACCAATACCATGAGAGACTTTGTCTTGGGAAAACTCAGGGCTTACCATGACACCAAAATCAGGCCATCTGCCCCCCTCCGACCGGGAAAGTTTGGTGTCAGTTTCTGCACCTATTCGGGCACCCACATCGGCGTGGATGAAGCCATACCGCTGACCAAATGGTTCAGTGCCTTTATCGGGCACATCGGGTGCCAGGTTCTGGGGGAGTGGCACATTGTGGGCGAATTCCACAATGTGGATGAGCCCAACATCAAGGGAAGACTGGGTGATATCCGAGGCCGCCCCAATGATCACGACCTATTGGAGGTTCAAAATCAGGTTAAAGGACTCCTTGCCGGCCTGGAGGCGTGGCACGGCAAAGCCTAGCTCAGGAAGGGGAGCATATGGGAGCGTTAAACTGAGATGGAACTCTTTTAATTAGGAACAGAATAGTGATGAGATTTGATTGATTGATTTCATTGGAGCCACCGTGCGGAATCGAACCGCAGACATCCTCATTACGAGTGAGGTGCTCTACCAACTGAGCTACGGTGGCTCACATGGAATCGTTCAAATATATTTTCTTTTTTTTCCCTTGTCTATGATTTTTTTATTGTCCATCGATGATCTTTTAATCGCTGACTGCTGAAAGCTCCATCCAGAAATAGGCGATTTCTGGATGGACACTAATTAATCCTGCCATTGGTTTGCCATAGGCACCTCAGTTGCCAATGGATGCTTTTATACCCTCTTTTTCAATCAGTTCCTTGAGGCCCTTAACATGTTCATCGCTTGGTGCTTTTGCCTCGGGAATGGGATAAGGTCGTCCTATCTGTTCACTTTTGGACCTTCCACCCTCATGGTAAGGGAGTAAAGAGATCTTTTTAACCCCAAGATCTTTTCCCAACAGGATAATACGCCTGATGTATTCTTCAGAATCATCGAAGTCTGCAATAAGGGGGAGGCGCAACCATGTATCTTTTATTTTTGATACCTTTTTTAGGTTTTCCAGAATAAGCTTGTTTTCAAATCCTGTCATCCTTTTGTGTTCATCGGAATCGAGGTGTTTTATGTCAAAGAGAACCAGGTCAACAAAACGTAACACCTCTTCCATCTTTTCCCATGGAGCTTGACCCGATGTATCCAGTGCGGTGTGTAATCCCTCCCTTTTGCTCGCCTCTAGGAGTTTGGTGACAAATCCTGTCTGGGATAAAGGCTCTCCACCGGATACCGTAACCCCGCCACCTGAATTTCTATAAAAATCCTTGTCACTCATTACCTCGTCGAGAACCTCTTTTACTTCCATATATCTCCCGCATACATTTAACGAATTATATATACAGGCATCAGCACATTTTAAACAATGATTGCACCTGTTCCAGTCAATCTTTCTGCCATCTTCCTCAGTGATTGTGATTGCCCCCTCCGGACAAACCTTGATACATTCCCCGCATCCTTTGCAATTGATATCCCTGACTATCAGATTGGGGAAAAAATCCTGAGATTCAGGATTTGAGCACCAGAGACATTTGAGAGGGCAGCCCTTCATGAAAACGGTGGTCCTGATCCCGGGTCCATCATGTATGCTGAATCGCTGTATATTGAAAATGAGCCCTTTTTCTCCATCATGGTCTGTTAATGATTGCATAATCAGTATTCTCTTCCTTTTTTGCGCCCCTTCGTTCTTTCATACTTTCGTGATAAAAATCCTCTTTGGTTTCGGCTTGTCCGAGTTATGTTACTGATAATTTCCCAATAATATTTCCCGATATACCTGGTAATCATCACCGTATCTTTCAGTCATAAAATAGTATATTTTCATAACCCCCTTTATAACCAGTGCCCAGTTCTTGGAAAAAATAATCGACGATCGCAACCACTATTTGTTTCCTTTATTTAAGCTTCACGGATGTTTCTTGTATCTGATAAAGATATCACTGACAATTTTCTTACCTGTTTCCTTAGGAGAAGCAAAAAAGAGGAAAAACAGCGGACCGCCTTTACTGTTTCTCATTAATATTGTTAATCCTTATATATCAAGGTTTTTCAAAAGGCAAATTCGGTCTATTTTCCCCATTTTTTTAATAAAGCTCTCATCGGCCGTTATAAGTGTTGCTTTGATCTCATATGCAACAGCTAAATAAGAAGCATCATAGAAGGAAACTCTATTTTTTTTCATCCACGTAAAACATTGAAAACACATGCCCTCGTTGAGGTCCATACTCCTAATCCCGAGACTGAGTAGTAGTTTCATCTTTTCAGTGGCATGGCCTGGAACCTCCCGGCCCAAAAAATTTCCCACCTCATACTGCCATAGTTTCGGAACAATGAGATCAACCCTGCCCTCAACCCAGGCACTTAATAATTCCCGGGCTTTACCTTGATCCGCCTCCCGTTCATCCCCTAAAACCCACTTGAGGATAACGGAAGCATCAACGACATACCCCCTCATCTAATGACTTCTCCGGTCTTTAGTAAGAGCATCAACGATCTCCCGGTTTGAAAAAACCTTTCCTTTATTAGGTGCTGAAAAAAGTGTTTCGACCGCATTTTTCCGCCGAATCAACTCTAACTCCTTACGGAGAGCTTCGTTGACAACCTTGCTTCTCTTGCCTGCAGGGACTAAGGACTCGAGCCCCATGCAGATACTTTCTTCAATAAGAAAGTTTAGTTTTCTTGACTTTTGGGCCATTTATTACTCCTATTTATGACTTATATTTTTTATCTATAAAATATATTCCAAAATGATAGGTATGTCAATGACTATATGCATCCTGACTGACTTCAATATATGGAAAAGATGGCACTTTGAGGTTACAGGGAACCAAAATGATTTATGATTGGAATGTTATATTAAAGGTAACTGCCCAGCTATTTAGGCTGAAGACTGAAGGCTGAAGTATTTTTCAACCAGAAAGGAATCGAAATCGCTGCCCGGCGCATTTGAGAAGTCAAACTGCACAACTCTTCTCGGAAACACAGTCACCCGATAAACTCATACTGCTACCTCGTCTGTCAACTCAAATGCCTGTCGTTTTGTGTGCTCACGCATCATTTGTCCCTATTAGCCTTCTAACTTCAGTCTATCCACCTGATTAGTTACTATTAAAGATGGGCATTCTCAATCTATTTGACAAAGGAAGAATATTGGGTATAAATTACTTAATTATCATACAATTTTCTCTTTTCAATCAAGGAGGACCGTTTTGATTCATACAGCCACAGCTCAGCAGATAAAAGACGGACTTGTTACGGATGTCTATTTTGAACGGACAGAGAAGATTCTCAGGGCAAAGGGGATTGACAAGGAGGTCCGGGTAGAATTTATCGCCAAAGGTCTGCCTGCCCAGTGGCCTTGGGCGGTGTTTGCAGGTGTAGAAGAGTGTGCAGCCATTCTCAAGGATCTTCCCGTTGATGTTCGAATCATGAAAGAGGGCACGATTTTTCATCCCTATGAACCCGTCATGGAGATACACGGGAGATACCTTGATTTCGGACGGTATGAAACGGCCATTTTAGGGTTCATCTGTCAGGCCTCCGGTGTTGCCACCATGGCTGCCAGGTGTCGCAAAGCCGCTGGTAATCGAAGCGTTGTTAGCTTTGGGGCTCGCCGAATGCATCCTGCCATTGCGCCTATGGTGGATAGGAACGCCTATATAGGTGGTTGTGATGGGGTCTCTGTCGGTCTGGGGGCTCGACTTGTGGGACAGGAACCGGTGGGAACGATGCCCCATGCACTCGTTCTGCTCATGGGTAATACCGTGGAGGCCACAAAAGCATTTCACGAAGTGATTGAACCAAAAGTAAGACGCGTAAGCCTCATTGACACCTTTAATGATGAAAAGATAGAAGCCCTGAATGTGGCAGAGGCTCTGGGAAAGGATCTCTTCGGGGTCCGCCTCGATACCCCTGGTTCCAGAAGGGGTGATTTTATGAGGATTATGGAAGAGGTGCGCTGGGAGCTTGATCTGCGAGGATACAAACATGTGAATATCTTTCTAAGCGGTGGTCTGGATGAATACCGGATTATTAAGTACAATCCCTTTGCCGATGCATATGGCGTTGGAACGGCAATCAGCAACGCCCCGGTTGTTGATTTCTCCATGGACATCATTGAGATTGATGGTGAGCCCATCGCCAAAAGGGGGAAGATGTCGGGATCCAAAAGGGTCTTTCGCTGTCGTCGTTGTTTTAATACGACGGTATTACCTGCAGGTAAAAGGATCGGACCCTGTAAGTGTGGAGGCAAAAATGAGGAGATATCCATCCTTTTCCTTCATAAAGGAATGATGAAAAAGGCTCTATCCAAACCGGATAGAACGCGTACCTTTGTACTCAAACAACTGGAAAAAGTGGATCTTGATCTCAAAGAAAGAAACTAAACCTGAAGTAACATTTTAGCTCTTTGAAAGTCGTTCAAGTCCGGCAGTGGAGGTCTCTTTCAAAAGCTGCCTCATAAAAATACTTCCGATGCTCGTGGAACGCCCCCAAGCATTTAATAAAGCTATGGAAAAGGCAGAGAGGCTATGGGGAGCAAAGGAGGACATCCTCTGGGGCTATCCCGGGAAGAATTTCAACACTAAGCTGACCCTCGGCCTGAGCTCGGGTCGAAGGCCGTCCCATGGAATGAGGGAGGGTTAGGCGGCTTTTGAAAGAGACCTCCACGCCGGATCAAAT
>Ga0180009_10002414_pt1 | contig 21964 bp, 19 predicted proteins | sample OS_PC_MetaG_FD_123537 | JGI IMG/M metagenome (GOLD analysis project Ga0180009, IMG submission 123537) | Groundwater microbial communities from the Aspo Hard Rock Laboratory (HRL) deep subsurface site, Sweden - OS_PC_MetaG | ecosystem: Environmental > Aquatic > Deep subsurface > Groundwater...
ATAACGATAAATAAAAAAATGGGCCAAGGCCCGTTTTTTTGTTTGTCTTTATTATATTAATGGATGTAATATAATAAAAAGATGGCAGTTAAAATTAAAAAAACCAAAAAGTCCAAAGAGAAAGAAGAAAACGGCCGGTGGCATGACGGGCTCAAAGAAGAGACCAAGCATTCGGTTTGGGCGGTTATTTGTTTGGGTGTGTCGCTTTTTTTGTTGCTGGTGGTTTTCGGCAAAGCTGGGATGGCGGGGGTCTATGTTCGCGCCGGACTGGAATTTCTTTTCGGCGACGGATTGTTTTTGGCGCCGGCGATTTTTTTCTTTGCGGCTATTTCATTATTTTCTTCTTTTCGGCCCAACCTTTTGGCTTCAAATTTAGTCGGCGGCTTGCTGGTTTTCTTGAGCGGCTTGGCTTTGGTGGAAGTTATTTTTGGAGAAAAAAGCGGCGGCCACACAGGATATTTCGCCGCCTTTCCGTTTTTAAAGCTTATTGATTTTTGGGCAACGCTGATTTTGTTTTTGGCGATTTTATCGGTTGGTTTTTTAATAATGTTTAATTTGCCTATTTCTTTTTCTTTTTTAAGAAATAAATTAAAACAGCAAAAACTTTTTGACAACGAAGAAGATTATGAAGATGTTCAAGGCGGCGAGCCGGAATCCGTTAAGTTGGAAAAAGAAGAAACTTATAAAGAGGAATCTTATGAAGCTAGAGATGAAAATACGGAAGTTGGCCGCGAAATTTTAAAAAAGAAATCCGCGAAAATTTTTGGCCGAGGCCGAGCCGGACAAGAGGGCGAATTTCAGCCGCCGCCGCTTGATCTTTTGGAGGGAGACAAGGGAAAGCCGTCAGCCGGCGACATAAAGGCCAATTCAAATATTATAAAAAGGACTTTTCAAAATTTCGGCATTAATATTGAGATGGCCGAAATTTGCATAGGTCCGTCGGTTACTCAGTATTCCATAAAGCCCGCTGAAGGAATAAAGCTTTCAAGAATTGTTTCTTTGAATAATGATCTGGCGCTTGCTTTGGCCGCGCACCCTATCAGAATAGAGGCTCCTATCCCGGGCAAATCTCTTGTTGGGATTGAAGTTCCCAATCGTTCTGCTTCTTTGGTGGGGCTGAAGCATTTGTTAAGAGAAGCCGATGCTTTGCAAAAAGAAATACCTTTGCTTATTGCCATGGGGCGCAATGTCGCCGGCAAGCCGGTTTTTTCTTCTATTTCTAAAATGCCCCACCTTTTGATTGCCGGCGCCACCGGTTCCGGAAAATCTGTCTGTATTCACGCGCTCATGATGAGTTTGTTGTATCGGCATTCGCCGGCGGAATTGCAGTTTCTTTTAATAGACCCCAAAAGAGTGGAAATGAATATTTATAATGATTTGCCCTATTTATTGTCCCCGGTTATTGTTGATGCCAAAAAAGCGATTGTGGCCTTGAGGTGGGCGACCAAGGAAATGGAAAGGCGCTACGATGTGCTTTTGGGCGCCGGCGCTCGCGATGTAAATTCGTACCGCAAAAAAAATACCAAAGACAGTATGCCCTATCTGGTTATTGTAATTGATGAATTGGCTGATATTATGGCCACTTATCCGCGCGAATTTGAGGCATCAATAGTCAGATTGGCGCAGATGTCGCGCGCGGTCGGCATTCATTTGGTAGTTTCCACGCAGAGGCCATCCGTGGATGTCATTACCGGATTGATAAAAGCCAATATAACGACTCGCATTGCTTTTCAGGTGGCGTCCCAAGTGGATTCCAGGACAATTTTGGATATGGCCGGAGCGGAGCGGTTGCTAGGGAACGGCGACATGCTTTTTTTGTCCGCTGATTCCACCAAGCCGAGGCGTATTCAGGGTTCTTTTGTTTCAGAATCTGAAGTGAAAAAAGTAGTTGATTATTTAAGAAATAAATATGAGGATTCTGATTCTAACAGTTTGGGTTTGGCTGGAGGAGAAATGGAGCAGGCCTGCCTGCCGGGCAGGCAGGCGTCTATTTTTGACGGGAACGCCGATGAATTCAATGAAGGGGAGGAAGATGAATTATACGAAGAAGCGCGCGCGCTGGTTATTGAAGCTGGGAAGGGGTCCTCGTCTTATCTTCAGCGGCGGCTTAGGGTGGGTTATGCCCGCGCGGCCCGGCTTTTGGATATGCTTGAAGAAAGAGGAGTGGTGGGCCCGCCGGACGGCTCTAAATCCAGGGAAGTCTTGGTTGAAAAGCCAAGCGAAGATTATTAAAACTAAAATGAATTCCTATCCTTTGTTATATATAAAAATTTTTGCCATATTGCTGATTGCGCTAGTTCTTGGTTTTTACTTTTTTCATCAAGCTAAAGGTTTTTTGGCAGGACCGCAAATAAAAATAGATTATCCGGAAAATGGCCAAACATTGGCAAATTCTTTTATGTCGGTCAGGGGCGTTGTTACAAACACGGCAGTATTATTAATTGACGGGCAAAAAGTTCTGGCTGACAGTTTTGGTAATTTTAGAAAAGATTTGCTTTTGGCAAAAGGATACAATATTATTGAGTTGTCGGCCAAAGACAGGTTTAACAGGGAAACTTATAAAAAATTAGAAGTTGTAAATAAATAATAATAAAATGGCGAAAAACAGAAAACTAAAAACTACAGGAGAAGAAATAAGCGTTGTTTTGGAAAGCATTAAGTCAAAATATGGCGAGGGCGCTATAATGAAGCTGGGCGACGTGCCAAAGGTCAATGTGGATGCGGTTCCGACAGGTTCTTTGGCTCTGGATATGGCTTTGGGGGTCGGCGGTTTGCCGCGCGGCCGGGTGGTTGAAATTTACGGCCCTGAATCATCCGGGAAAACAACGCTTGCTCTGCATGTTATTGCCGAGGCGCAAAAAAAAGGTGGCCTTTGCGCTTTTGTTGACGCTGAACATGCGCTTGATGCGGAATATACCAAAAAACTGGGAGTAAAAATCGACGACCTTTTGGTTTCTCAGCCCGATACCGGCGAGCAGGCTTTGGAGATTGTGGAAAGCTTGGTTCGTTCCGGCAAAGTGGATGTTGTTGTTGTTGATTCTGTGGCCGCGCTTACTCCTCGCGCTGAAATTGAAGGAGAAATGGGTGACACCCACATGGGTCTTCAGGCTCGGCTAATGTCGCAGGCTCTTAGGAAGCTCACTGCTATTACCGCCAAATCAAAAACTATGGTTATTTTCATCAATCAGATTCGCATGAAAATAGGCATTATGTTCGGCAATCCGGAAACAACTCCGGGCGGCAAGGCCTTGAAGTTTTATTCGTCGGTCAGGATTGACGTGCGAAGAATCGCCCAGATTAAAAAGGGCGATGAGGTCATTGGGGGCAGAGTTAGGGCGAAAGTTGTAAAAAATAAAGTTGCCGCTCCTTTTAGAATGGCGGAATTTGACCTTATTTATAATGAAGGTATTTCCAAGGAAGGTGAGATTTTAAATTTAGGTGAAAAATACGGAATTATTAAAAAATCCGGCGCCAGTTATTCTTTTGGAAATATGAAATTGGGCGTGGGATATGAAAAAGCGAGACTGTTTTTGAAAGAAAACACTAAAACGACCCAAGAGATAATAAAGAAAATTAAAGAAGCTTTTAATGCTTAACAAAAGGCAGTAAGGCCAAAAAACGAGCTCTTTTTATCGCCAAAGCAAGACGTCTTTGGTGTTTGACGCAGAGATAAGTTTGCTTTTTGGGCAGAATCTTTGCCTGGCTGTCAGTAAAGTTTTTTAAAGACTCCGCTTCTTTGTAGTCAATTTTTTTAAAGTTGTTTGTGCAAAAATAACAGTTTCTCATGGCTTATTTTTTTAAAATGGTATGTCTTCCGGGCTATTGTTTTCCTCGGGGTATTCTATGGTGTCAATTATTTCTTTGTCCGCGCCTTGATTTGTGCCGGAGGCCGATGTTTTTTCTGTTCCGCTTTGGCCGGGCGTCGGGGACCTTCTGGGGCCGAATTGTATTCTTTCCGCCACGATTTCTGTTCGCGAACGCTTGACTCCGTCTTGGGCTTCCCAGTTTCTAGTCTGTATTCTTCCTTCTATAAGTGCCAATGCTCCCTTTTTTAAATACTGGCTGGTAGTTTCGGCTTGTTTGCCAAAAACTACGATATTGTGGAATTGGACTTCTTGCTGTTTTTCTCCGCTTTGATTTTTCCAGACCCTGTTTGTTGCCACGCCGAAAGAAGCAACACTGGCTCCGGAAGGCAGGGAACGGAGTTCCGGATCTCTGGTTAAATTGCCTACGATAAAAATTTTATTTAAATTCATATTATTTTTTTATTCGCCTAATAATTCTTCTATTTTTTTATCAATTTCTTCCTCTTTTATTTTTATGTCTTCGGGGGTTTCTTTTTGTTCGGGAACTTCAGTCGGCTTTTGAGATATTTCTTTTGTTGGCATTTCCGTTTTTACAAAAATCGGCTTGGCCCTTCTTTCTCTTTTTATAACCGATTTGTGCTGTTTTTCTTTTGTTGCCCTCATGATTAAAAATCTAAGCACATCATTTTGTTTTTCCAGGTATTTTTTTATTTCTTTGATGGCGGATGTTTCTGTTGAAATTGAAAATTTTATCCAGCTAAAAAAAGCGTTGTTTTCTTTTTTGATAGGGTAGGCCAGTGTTTCTTTTTTTGTTTTTCCTTCGGATATAATCAGCCCGTGTTTTTCGGTTACGGCGTTTCTTAATTTTTCAGTAAAAGCCAAAATTTCCTCTTCTTTAAGAGTCGCTTTTAAAAGATACCCGATTTCGTATATGTTTGTTTCTTTGGCCATACGGCGGTAAGTTATTAAGGATTATATTAACAGTTTTGCAAAATTATGCAACGCTCTTAAATTTTAAATTCTATAATGTCGCCGTCTCGGACGATGTAGTTTTTGCCCTCGGTGCGCAAGAGGCCCGCTTCGCGGGCCCGACTCCAACTACCGGTCTCCATGAATTTATCATAATTTATGACCTCGGCTCGGATAAACTTTTCTTTAAAATCACTGTGAATTTTTTCTCCGGCCTCGGGCGCGGTTTTTCCTTTTTCCAGCGCGGAGGCGCGCAGTTCTTTGCCGCCCTTGATGGTATAAAAAGTTATAAGGTTTAATGTTTTGTAGGCTAAACTTATTAGTTTTGGCATGGCTGATTCAAAACCGATTTCCTTCTGTTCTTCCGAACTCATTTCGGATGCTTCCAGTTCCAGCCTAAAATCAATTTCCAAATCGCATTTTTCAAAAGAATTATTTTTGCCGGCGGATTTAATATTGCAGATATAAATAAAAGGTTTTTTAGATAGGGCCTCTTCTGGGGCAGTAAAAGTATCTTTTAATTCCAGTTCATTTTTTATTATTTCAAAATCGCGCCGGGGGTTGATTTCGTTTTCTACGTGGGCGATTTTTTCATCTTCAAAACATCGTATGACCAGCAAGATTGCGTCCACGGTATAGATATGGGAAAGAAATTGGTTGCCCAGCCCCTCGCCCTTATGCGCTCCCCTTACCAAGCCGGCAATGTCAACGAATTCAACTATGGCCGGTATTATTTTTTCCGGCTTGACAATTTCTGCGATTTTCTCAAGCCGTTGGTCGGGCACGACAGCAACCCCCACATTTGGATTGATGGTGCAAAATGAGTAATTGGAAATATCAACTTTCTTTTTCGTGATTGTTTGAAAAAGCGTTGATTTCCCGACATTCGGCAAGCCGACAATACCGATTTTCATTATCTAATGTTATAATAGGGCGTAATGGATGTAAACGGGATAAATCCTAAAATTTTTAAGGCCTACGATATCAGGGGCGTTTATAAAAAAGACATAGACGAAGATATTTTTTACGCACTTGGCAAAGTTTTCGCCGCGCGCTCAAAAAATGGCAAAATCGTGGTGGGCCGCGATATTCGTTTAAGTTCAAAATCTTTGTCCGAAGCTTTTACAAAAGGCGTTTTAGATTATGGGCTGGATGTTTTAAATGTGGGCGAAGTGACCACCCCCATGCTTTATTTTGCCGTTGGCGGGTTGGGAGGCGCCGGGGGCGCCATGATAACCGCTTCGCATAATCCTCCCGAATATAATGGCATAAAATTTACAGATGAAAATACTCAGCCCATAGGCGGAAAAGAAATAGGGGAACTTTTAAAAAAAATAAATTTAGAAAATTCCAACAAAAGAGGAGCGGAAAAAATAACGGATATTTCTGAAGATTATTTGAATTTGATCTGTAGTAATTTTAAGATAAGTCGTGAGATAAAAGTGAATATTGATGCTAAAGATAGCGCCGTTGGCTTGTTTTTGCAAAGATTTTTAAAAAAGTTAGGCATAGAATTTTGGGGTGGATCTTGCGCGGATTTTAAGGCTTCTTTTGACGCTGACGGAGATAGGTTGAAATTGTTTGATGAAAATCAAAATGAAATAAGGGGGGATATTGCCGGGGGCATTATAGCTGATAATTTTTTGAAAAAAGGAGATTTGTTTGTTTATGATCTGATTTCCACCAGAGCCTTGAGAGATTATTTTGGGGAAAGGGGGATTGAAACTATCGCAAGCAAGATCGGACATTTTTACATTAAAAAATTGATGAAAGAAAAAGCGGCGGTTTTTGCGTCAGAAATTTCCGGCCACTATTATTTTGAATCGCTTAATTATAACGAGTCGGCGCTTTTTGCTTTGCGGGTGGTTTTGGAAGCGCTGGATAAAAATCCGGCCCTGAAAATTTCCGATTTGGCTAATCGTTTTTCCGGCTATTTTCATTCCGGCGAGATTAATTTTCCTCTTGCCTTAGAAGAAGACTGGGATAAAATTTTAGAAAAATTAAAAAATAAATATAACGACGGTCAGCAAAATTTTGAAGACGGTATTTCTGTTGAATATCCTTCGACTTGGCTCAGGACAAGTCCCGACCCCGCCGATGGCGGGGCAAGCTGGTGGTTTAATTTGCGCCCGTCCAACACCGAGCCGATTATGAGATTGGTCATTGAGGCCAAGACAAAAGAATTGATGGAGCAAAAAAAAGACGAGATTTTAGATTTGTTGAAATAAATTTTTTAAACCTCAATTATGACCGGCAGGACCATCGGGCGGCGTTTGGTTTTTTGGAAAAGATATTTGCCAACTCGTTCCCTGATATTGTCTTTCAGAAAGTTTATGTTCAACGGACGCATATTGGCTGATTCGTGAACGATTTTTTTAACGATATGGCGGGCGTTTTTCAGCAGTTCTTGAGATTCTTTCAAGTAGACAAATCCCCGAGAAATAATATCTGGTGAGCCTTTTATTTTGTTTTCTTTCGTGTCTATGACCGCGATAATGACAAAGATGCCGTCTTTGGAAAGCATTTGTCTGTCGCGCAAAACAATTTCTTTGACATCGCCTACGCCCAGCCCGTCAACCATGACATAGTTGGCCGGAGCAGTCTCTTTGAGCGTCTGGATTTTGTCTTTGGACACTTCTATTATAGCGCCGTTTCTTATCGGGACGGCGATATTGTCTTTTGGTATTCCGACGTTTTCCGCCAGCATAGAATTTGTTTTAAGCATGAAGTAATGCCCGTGTACCGGAATAAAGAATTTCGGTTTGAGCATTTTTATAATTAGTTTTAATTCTTCTGAATAGGCGTGTCCGCTGGCATGGACATCGGCCACTTCATAGTGAATGATTTTGGCTCCCTGTCTGGCCAGATTGTCTTTCAGGTTTTGGATGCTTTTTTCATTGCCGGGGATAATGGAAGAGGAGAGAATGACTGTGTCGCCGCTATGCAGTTTTATGTGGCTGTGTTTGTGGCTGGCAATGCGCATTAAAGAGGCCTCTTTTTCTCCTTGCGCGCCAGTGCAGACGATTATAATTTTTTCTTCCGGGTAGTCGCCTATGTTTTTTACGGAGATGATGGTTTCTTTTCTGGGCTTGAATAGGTCAAGTTTTTTCGCGATTTCTATGTTGGATTTCATACTATATCCGTCTATGGCGACTTTTCTTTTTAATTTTTCGGCTATTTTTATTATTTCTATGATTCTTTCAATCTGCGACGAGAAAGTTCCGATAATAATTCTTTTCGGAGACTCTCTGAAAATTTTTTCAAGGTTTTTGCAAACCGTTGCTTCGGAGATGGAAATCCCGGGCTTTTCAGAATTAGTGCTTTCCAAAAGCAAAACCAGATTTTTTTCTTTTCCAAGTTTGATATATTCTTCAATTTTGGTTGGTTCGCCCTTGCTGTTGTGTTCAATTTTTGCGTCTCCCGGATAGATTATGTTGCCCAGAGGCGTTTCAATGGCGGTGCCAATGGCATCCGGAATGGTGTGCGTGATATCAAAAAATTTCGCCTTAAAATTTTCTCCGAGTTTTATTTTATCCCCGGATTTTATTTCCTGGATTTTTAGCATGGGCGCGTGGGGGAATTCTTCCTGTCGTTTTAATATCATGGCCTTGGTCAGTCTGGTGGTGTAGATGGTCGGGTTTCCGATTTTGTCCATCAAATAGGGAATGGCGCCGATGTGGTCCAGGTGGCCATGGCTTATTATTAATCCGCGTATTTTATTTTTTCGTTCTTCAAGATACTTTGTATTCGGAATTATATAGTCTATTCCGGGCGTTTCTTCTTCCGGAAATTGCAGGCCGGCGTCAAAGATAACAATATCGTTTCTATATTCAACGATTGTCATGTTGCGGCCGATTTCCTCGGCCCCCCCGAGGGGGATTATTTTTATTTTTTCCATAGTGCCCTCGACAGGATTTGAACCTGTACGGCCTTGCGGCCACAGCGTTCTGAACGCTGCGTGTCTGCCAGTTTCACCACGAGGGCGCAGATTAAATTTTTGTGTAGCAATTTTCAATAGTTAGAATATTTTTGTATTTTTTCGGATTGTTTAAAAATTCCAGTTGCCCGGCCGAGAATTCATAAAGAGGTTTGCTAAAAGTAATTTCTAATTCCGGTATTTCTTTTGGTTTTAATTTTATTAATTCAGGAACATTAGTATAATTTGGATTTTTTTCAAAAATAATTTCACCACTTTCATTCTTTAAAATATAATAGCAGGCGCCATGAAATTGTTTGTATGGCAGATAGTCGCTTTCGGTTTTTAAGCTAACCCAATTTGAAAGAACCGTTTTTTCTTCTTCCCGGGGGTTTATACTGATGGCGCCAAAGTTAGTTGGAAAAATCGCTTTTTCTCCTTTCTTTGCTTCTATAAGATATGCTTCTTTGATAATTTTTGGGTCATTTTCATATTTTTGAATTAACCACAGCGATTTTCCGGACACAACTTCCATAATTTCCATCATACTGTTTTTGTGATAGTGCCCATATGTTTTTGGCAGTTCGTCTTTAATTTTGCCGGGATAAAGAAAGGTTAGGTCGTAGCGCAGGTTGTCTGCTGTTGCAACATTGCGGTAAACATCATAAATAATTCGGCTCAATTCCCCTCCCGGTTCTTTTAGGACTTCTTTCATTTTTTCAAGCGTTCTTGATTGCGGTTTTTTGTTTTTTATCAATTCACGAAAATCTTCCATATTTTTTTTGTGTTAGTGTACCAATTATAAACTTGCGAGAATCTTTCTGATGAAATTGTTATTGATGATTCGTTCACGCCCTTGAGCGAGGATGGCAAAAGATGTATGAAATAAGGCGAGTATAAGAAAATTGCCGGCGTATCTTTTTCTATTTCTTTTTGAAATTCATAATATTTCTTTTCTTTTTTTTGGGCATCAAAAATTGTTCTGACTTCTTCCAAAATTTTGTCGGCCGCTATATTTGCGTAAAGCGCTATATTGAGCCCGGGGTCGTTTCTTTGGGAGGAATGCCAAAAAGCGAAAGCGTCCGGGTCTCTTCCCATAATTTCTCCGAAAAGCAGAGCGTCATATTTTCTTGGCCTGATAACATTTTGTTCCAAGTCGCCGATTTCATATATTTTAATGCGCGCCTTCGCTCCAATTTTTTCCCAGTCTTCTTTGAGTATGTTGGATATTTTTATCAAATCCGGCATATTGGATGTTGAAATTGAGAATTCTAATTTGACAATTTCTTTTTTATTTTTTTTCTCCATCACATTTTCTTCTTGGTTGAGTTCCCATCCGTTTTTTTCCAAGATTTTTTTTGCTTGTTCAATCCGTTGCTCAAAGTTTTCTTCGGACGCGGGTTTTTCAATGTGTCCTATGCTTCCCGGCGGGATTGGCCCATTGATAGCGGCGCCGAAATTTTGCAGCACTTCGCTGACAATTTTTTCTTTATCAACGCTTAAATTTAATGCCTCTCGCACTTCTTTTTTCGTAAAAACGGGCGCGTTGTCCTGATTGAAAAAGAAGGCAAAAATTCTTGATAAAAAATATGTTTTTAACAAAGCGTCTTTGTTTTTTATTTCCAAGATCTGTTCCGGAGAAATGGCGCTCAGGCCGTCTATTTGTTTTTGTTTGTAGGCGTCCACAAGATCTTTTTCGGATGGATAAAATTTTAGGATAATCTTTTTTAAAAAAGGAGCGCGCAAGGAAAAGTTTTTATTGGGGACCAATGCGCATGAAGAGATAATGCCCGACGAGCTTCTGGTTATTTTTTCAATTTTATAGGGTCCGGAACCTATTGCCTTGATGTTAAAATCACTTAACGGCATTTGTTCGGGAAGCACGTTTTTCCAGACATGAAGAGGCAAAATGCCCAAGGTCGTATTTTCTAAAAATGGCGCGTATGGTTTTTCAAGACAAAAATTTATCGTTCTTTCGTCAATTTTTTCTGCGTTAACTCCTTCCCAATTAGCTCTTTTTGGGCTTTTGGTTGATGGGTTTTTGATTTGTTCTATGGTAAATATAATATCATCACTGGTTAAAGGCGCGCCGTCCGACCACAAAAGATTCGGTTTTAGCGTGAATGTGTAGCATTGTCCGTTTTCGCTTATTTCATAATTTTCCGCCAGATCCAATATGAGTTCATCTCCTTTTGCCCGCGTAAGTCCTGAATAAACAAGCATTGTCAGGTCGCGGTCGGCGTCGGAAATCGTCAGCGCCGGATTTACAAAACGCGGCGTTCCGATTATTCCTTCTCTTATTGTGCCGCCTTCCGTCGGGACTTCTATGCTCAAGTTCTTATCTATTTGCCATAATAATAAAAGTCCGCTTAAAATCAGCAATGCCAGCAGAAACAGAAGTATTTTTTTATGCGCGCAGGGCAGTGTTTTTATGGCGTGTCGCAATCTTAATTCTGACAATAGAATTTTTGATTGCAGTATTTTGAGATGTTTTCTCACAAATTTATTTGATTAATAAAATTTATTTGATTAACAAGGCCGCAAACGTAGATGCGAGGAAAAGAAAAGCCAAGACAATTGTTGAAATGAATAATATTTTTTCAAAACCTCTTTTTGTGTGGTAGCTTTCTCCGCCGCCGCCAAAAAGACCGGAAAGACCGGCTCCTTGCTGTTGTAAAAGGATAGTGGCTACCAGTAAAACAGAAATAACTATTTGAATTATCGCTAGAATGTTTGACATAGTACGAGTATTATAACGTTATTTTAAAGTATAGTCTAAGACTTGCAATTGTCAAGCGACAAAGGTTGACCGTTTTAATTAACAAAAAAAAGGGGGTGCTTTTGCAGCCCCCCTGTGAATGTGTTCGCGATTAATTAAAAGTAAAAGTACAAGCTTTCTCCAAGCACGGAGACATGAACACATATTTCGGCATTGAACATCCCTCTAACGTACGATGGGCATAGCTGAATGCCGTACTCCTTGCCAAAACGTTCGATCATCTCCGCGATTTTTGAAGCGTTACTGGTTGGCGACACTTCGCCGTTGTACATTTCGAAGCGGCCACCTTCCAGCAAGCGTCCACTATATTGTTTAATGCCAAAAGGTTGCAAGGTTTTCTTCAGAAGAGCGATAATTTCCCGTCGTTCTTCCTCAATGAATAATTTTGTGGCGCGGAACGCCTCTCGTTCGGTTACGTTGATAAGTGCGGGATGTATAGTCCGCAACTCGTTAAGCGCCCTCGTCCTCTTTGGAACTTCGCGTAGTCGCCACCACATGGTGGCAACTCCAATTATGCAAATTAGCACAAGAAAGAAAGCCTGCCACGATCCTTGCGCTTTGCCGAATATACTTGAAAATATCACGGCTACGGTCCAGCCACCAAAGTAGGCTACTGGGAATACTGTCGGTGTCGCATTTTCAATGATCTGGCGGGATAATCCCGCCTTGCTCTTATTGAAACTATTTAAACCATTCATGTTGCGGTCTCCTTTCAAAATTAAGGTTAAGGCGTGATATCGATTCTTAAACAAGAATACTATAAAATAAATAAAAGTCAATAGCGTGGGGTAATCTACGCATATTGACTAGAAAATAGAGGGCGAGGTATGCTTAAGAAAGATTTTGAAAATATTACGAACAAAAACATAGAAAGAGGGGTTTCGTGGGAAATAAGATTAAAAAAATTCTGCAAGCACACAATATTTTACACCAAAGAAGCAAAGAAGTTCTTGCAAGTATTGTTAAAAATAAATGGATTGAATCTTTTGTTTTTACTCCAAGGCACGGGGAATTGGATATTCATGGCATTGATTTAACTTGGTCTTTTAGGCCGGGGCCAAACGGAGAGGTTGGAATTTCCTGCGCGCAAGAAAAAACCAGAGTTAAAGATATAAAAGTTCATTTTAAAAAATATCCATGCATGCCGCTTTATCTTTTGCGGCCCGGTGACAGCAAAGAACAAATTGAGTATGCGTATATAACACTGATTTTAGCTTGCAATTCGTATAATGCGGCAGAAAAATTAGCAATTGAAAAAAGGAAAAATCAATTGAGGGGAAAAGTCAGAAAAAAAGAAAGGAGAGTTTGGTTAAATTGGCTTGATTTTAAATAAAAAATAATAAAAGGGTCTGTCATTTGACAAGGGCCCTTTTTTTGTTTAAATTAATAGTAATTAAAAGTTCATAATTATTAGCAGTTTTTAAAAAATTATTTTATAGATATGGCTAAAAAATTTGATGTTATTCCTCTTGGCGACAGGGTTTTGATTGAACCATTGTCTCAGGAGGATAGAATGAAAAAGACAAAATTCGGAATCGTTATTCCGGAGACCGTGGACAAGGAAAAAGTTGATCGCGGGACGGTGTTAGCTGTCGGCCCCGGCCGGATAACCGAAGAGGGCAAGAAAATTCCGGTTTCGGTTAAAAAAGGTCAAATAGTTATTTTTTCCGAATTTAGTTCTGACAAGATTAAGGTCGACGACAAAGAATATTATATTGTCAGCGAGAATAACATTCTCGCGGTAATTGGCTAACTTTTAAATATGAGTAAACAAATTATTTTTAGTGAAAAAGCCAGAGCGGCTCTTAAAAAAGGAGTTGATACTTTGGCTGACGCGGTAAAAATTACTCTGGGCCCAAAGGGGCGCAATGTCGTGCTGGGCAAGAGTTTTGGTTCGCCCGATATAACCAACGACGGTGTTACTATTGCCAAGGAAATTGAGCTGGAAGATAAAGTTGAGAACATGGGCGCGGAGATTGTTAAAGAAGTTTCCACCAAAACTAATGATGTGGCCGGCGACGGCACAACCACGGCCGTGGTTTTGGCGCAGGCGATTATAAAAGAAGGAATGAAATACGCCACCATGGGCGTTAACCCCATGGGGATAAAGGCCGGCATAGAAACGGCGGCCGAACATTTGGTGGCGGCGCTGAAAAAAATGTCCAAGCCCATTAAGAATCATAACGAAATTTTGCAGGTGGCCACTATTTCTTCAGAATCAAAAGAAATTGGAGAAATTATCGCCGATACTTTTGAAAAAGTCGGGAAAGACGGCGTTATAACAGTTGAAGAATCCCAGTCTTTCGGCGTTGAAAGCGAATTGGTGAAAGGCATGCAGTTTGACAAAGGATATATTTCGCACTACATGATTACAAACGCGGAAAGAATGGAAGCTATTTATGAAAATTGTAATATTTTGATAACCGACAGAAAAATTTCTTCCATCAATGAAATTTTGCCGCTTTTGGAAAAATTGGCGCAGTCAGGCAAAAAAGAATTGGTTATTATTGCTGATGAAGTTGAGGGTGAGGCGCTGGCCACTTTAATTGTCAATAAGTTGCGGGGTACTTTTAATACTTTGGCGGTAAAATCTCCCGGCTATGGCGATCGGAAAAAAGAAATGCTTCAGGATTTGGCCACTGTGACCGGCGGAAAAGTTGTTTCTGAGGAAACAGGAATGAAGCTGGAAAGCGCCGAGATTAATATGCTGGGCCGGGCGCGCCGGGTAATTGTTACAAAAGAAAATACGACTATTGTTGGCGGCAAAGGGAAAAAAGATGAAATTGAAGACAGGATATCGCAGGTTAAAAATCAGATAGCGCAGACAAGTTCTGAATTTGACAAAGAAAAATTGCAGGAAAGATTGGCCAAGCTTTCCGGCGGCGTGGCTATTATTAAGGTTGGAGCCGCCACCGAGACGGAAATGAAATACAAGAAATTTAAAATAGAAGATGCTAAGGAGGCGACTAAGGCGGCCATTGAAGAGGGAATTGTGCCGGGTGGCGGCACCGCTTTGGTGAAAGCGGCATCGGTTGTTTCAAAAGATTTTTTGGAAGGCAAATTCAAATCTCCATCCAAGGATATTGTCCGCGAGTTTGAAACGGGCGTGTTATTGCTGCTTAGGGCGGTGGAAGAGCCCTTAAGGCAGATTGCCTTAAACGCCGGCCGGGAGGACGGCAGTGTTATTGTTAACAGCATTAAAGAAGAACTTTTGGCGCATCCGAATTCAAATATCGGCTATGATGCTTTGTCCGATAAAATAATTAATGATGTCATCAAGGGTGGTATCATTGACCCTTTGAAAGTTACGCGTTCGGCTTTGCAGAACGCGGTTTCCGCTTCGGCCACGCTTTTGACCACTGAAGCAGTGGTAGTTGAATTGCCGGAGAAGAAAGATAACCACGCGCATGGCGGCGATAAAAATATTTTATGAACACTTATCTAATTATAATTTTGGCCACAATCGGAGCGGTGGCCTTGTGGTTGATTTATACTTTTAATCGTTTTGTTGTTTTGAGGACGCGTTCTAAGGAGGCGCTTTCGGACATAGATGTTCAGACAAAGCGTCGGTATGACTTGATTCCCAATTTGGTTGATGCGGTGAAAGGGTACATGCAGCACGAACGTTCTGTTTTGGAAAATGTAACAAAAGCCAGAACGGAAGCCATGGCCGGCGCCGGCAGTCCGCTGGAGCGCGCCGAAAAAGAAAATGCTTTGTCCAATACCTTAAAAACTCTTTTCGCGGTCTCTGAAAATTATCCGCAGCTCAAAGCCAACGCTAATTTTTTGGATTTGCAGAGGGAATTGGCGGACACGGAAAATAAAATTCAGGCGGCGCGCAGATTTTATAACGGCAATGTCCGCGACTTGAATATAAAAATTGAAACTTTTCCGGCGCGGCTGGTGGCCGGCGCCTTTGGTTTTTCCAAAATAAGTTTTTTTGAAACGGCCAGCGAAGCCGAAAAAGAACCGGTGAGTGTGAAGTTTTAGTAAAAATAATGAACCTTTATTCTCAAAAAGAATCCAATATCCGCAGAACTTGGCTGCTTTTTACGATTTTTTTAATTGTAGTCATGGGCATCGGTTGGGTGTTTAGCCAAATTTACGGCAATCCGGGAATTTTGGTTTTTGCCGTTGTTTTTAGTTTTTTGATGAGTTTCTTCAGTTATTGGTATTCAGACAAGATTGTTTTAAAAATAAGCCGCGCGCAAAAAATAGAAAAGAAAAACGCGCCGGAGCTTTATAATATCTTGGAAAATTTATCTATTACGGCCGGTCTGCCAATGCCGAAACTTTATTTGATGGACGAGCAGGCGCCGAACGCTTTTGCCACCGGTCGAAATCCGGAGCGCGCGGTGGTGGCGGTGACCAGTGGGCTTTTGGAAAAACTGGACAGGTCGGAGCTGGAGGGGGTTTTGGCGCATGAGTTGTCGCACATAGGTAACCGTGATATTCTGTTTTCAACAGTGGTTGTTGTTTTGGTCGGTTTTGTCGCTTTGCTTTCAGATTTTTTTATGAGGTCGCTTTTTTGGGGTGGTTTGGGTCGTGATAGAGAAAGAGGACAGGGTGGAGCAGTTTTAATGGTTGTGGGAATCGCGTTGGCGATTCTAGCGCCCATTGCCACTACTTTAATACAATTGGCGATTTCAAGAAAAAGAGAATTTTTGGCGGATGCATCCGGCGCGCTTTTGACCAGATATCCCGAGGGGCTGGCCAGCGCGTTGGAAAAAATTTCAAAAGACACCACTCCTTTGCGAGTCGCCAACAAAGCCACTAATCATTTATGGCTGACTGACCCAAAAAGAAACATTTTTAAACAAAAAATTAGCGGACTGTTTATGACCCATCCGCCGACAGAAGAAAGAATAAAGAGATTAAAAAATATAAATATATAAATGTTTAATTTTGAATCAGAAAAAATTAATAACACAGTAGACGGGAATATTCTTCAAAAGTTTGAAGATTATAAAAAAGAACAGATAAATTTTGATGATTTTTTCGGAGAGATGCAAAAATATAAAAAAGTTGTTTTTGAGGGCGGGAGTGTTCGGCAAAAAAAACTTTTTGACCGATTGGCCAGTGAGGCTTTGCAGGAAGAAGAAACTAGAAGAAGTCGCACGCAATCGCAACAAGGAGGAGTCGCCTAGTGGCCTATGGCGCTTGCTTGGAAAGCAAGTTGGGGGCAACCCCTCGCGAGTTCGAATCTCGCCTCCTCCGTTTGTTTCTGTTATACTCAAAACAATGGAAAACGGCGAAAAAAAGACAGACAACATAAAGGACATCGGTGTCCAAAAGGAAGCGGTGGACAAATTGATAGAATCCAGCACTTTGAATATGGATTTTTATTTTATGATGGTTTTGTCCAGCGCGATTGTTTGTTTGGGGATTCTTTTGAATAATATAGTGATTGTTATCGGCGGCATGGTTGTGACGCCTTTTTTGTCGCCGCTTTTGATGCTTTCTCTTGCCTTTGTTATTTCCGACATAGATATTATCAAGCGGTCTTTCTTTATTATTTTAAAATCTGTTGCCGTGATTGTGGCGACTTCTCTGGTTGTAACTATTTTAGTTCCGTCTTCGGATGTTGATTTGTCTTTAATTAGCGGAATCGGCCACATTAATTTGTCTTATTTTTATGTTTCTTTGGTTGTCGGCATTGCTGGCGCTTACTCATGGGCGAGGCCGAATTTGTCTTCCGTTTTGCCCGGCGTGGCTATAAGTGTCGCTCTTTTGCCGCCTCTCGTGAGTTTTGCCGTCAGCTTGGCCTTTTTTGACGCGGATTTGATTGCCGGTACAATCAGGTCGGCGGCCGCCAATATGACGGGAGTTATACTGGCCTCTACTTTTGTTTTCGCCATCCTGGGGTTTTATCGGGTGAGAGGATATGTCCGAAAGGAAATCGGACAAAAAAAAGAAACAGTTTTGGAATAATTACTTAATAAAATTTTGAATCAGGTTTTTTTATCCACAGTTTTGGTGGATTTTATTTTTTGGAGTAAGATATAAATATGATAGATAAATTTTCTCAAATAAAAATCCCGAAAAAAATTAAAAAACGGGATGGAAGAATTGTTGATTTTGAAAAAGGCCGCGTTGTGGAAGCGGTTTTTAAGGCCTTTGAAGCCAGCGGCCAGCCGGACCGCGCATTGGCAGAAGATGTCGCGCAAATCACTTTCGGTAAATTAAGCCAGAAATACCTGCCTCGCGGCAAGGCGGGCAAAAAAAATATTTCCAAAGCAATTCCTTTCATTGAAGAACTTCAGGATATTGTGGAAGAGTCTCTGGTTGAAAAAGGATTTGCCAAAGTTGCCAAGTCTTACATTCTTTACCGGCAAAAAAGGGCGGAATTAAGGCGCGAAAAGCAGGAAATTCTGGAAAAAACCGAGATAGATGAAATTGACAAAATGTTTGATTCTAACGCTTTGCGGGTTTTGAAAAGCCGTTATTTGCGAAAAAACACAAACGGTAAAATAATAGAATCGCCTAAACAACTTTTTCAAAGAGTCGCTATCCATATTGTTTTGGCAGAAATTGTTCACGATAAGCGCGTTTCGTTAAGGCGTGGAAAGGAAAAAACAGGCGAAGAGGGAATTTTGGAAAACGAGAAGGCCATAGCCCTGGAAAATTGTTTAAGGATAGGCGGTTATTTCTTGAATCGTTTTCATGTAAAAGGGCTTTATCATTTTTTTAGCCGTTTTGAAAAAGAAGGAAGAACAAAAATTAGCTGGGAGGACTTGGTTCGCTTGCTGAAAAATAATCAATTTAGTTCATATCAGAAAAAAATAGACGAATTTTACGAACTTATGGTTTCCCGGGATTTTATGCCCAACACGCCGGCTTTGGCTAACTTCGGCAGTTATTTAGGCATGGGGTCTGCTTGTTTTGCTTTGGATATCGGCGATTCCATAGATTCCATAATGGAAACACTGAAAAGAGCTTCTATTATTTTCAAATCTGGCGGAGGGTTGGGGTATAATTTTTCCAAATTGAGGCCGGAGGGGGATTTTATAAAAACTACCGGCGGCACATCTTCCGGCCCTTTAAGTTTTATGCGGCTTTTTGACACAATGACCAACGTTGTTAAGCAAGGCGGAATCAGGCGAGGCGCGAATATGGGTATTATGAATTCTAATCATCCCGATATAGAAAAGTTTGTGGTTGCCAAGGAGGGCAATGAAGCGCTGACGAATTTTAATATTTCAGTTTTGATAATGCCTGATTTTTGGGATTGTTATAAAAAAGATAAGCCATATCCGCTGGAAAATCCCAGAACCGGCGAAATTCAGCGTCAAGTTTCTCCAAAAGTTCTTTTTGAAAATATAGTTTATCATGCTTGGGAGTCGGCCGAACCGGGAGTGCTTTTTTATGAAAAAATCAATGAGTTTAATCCTTTGTTGAAAGAATTGGGTCCGATTGTGACGACTAATCCATGCGTGCCTGACAATACTTGGGTAATGACTTCCAGTGGGCCCCGGCAAGTTAAAGAATTAATCGGTCAAAAAACAGAAGTGGTGGTTGGCGGCAAAAAATGGTCCAACCGCGGACAGGGCTTTTTTCACACCGGCGACAAACGTCTTTTGAATTTAAAAACAAAAGAGGGGTTTTCAATGTCTTTGACCGGCAATCATTTGGTGAGAAAAGTAAAAAAACTTACAAGATACGCGATGGATTGTGAGTGGTTGCCGGCGGTTGAGTTAAAAATTGGCGACAAAGTGGCGCTTAATTTTAATGAAAATTTTTCCTGGGGAGGTCAATATGGAGGAAAAGAAGGATATTTGTTGGGGCACCTTGTGGGCGATGGTGTAATTTGGCGGGGCAAAGCATTTTTGGAAAGTTGGGGGGAAAGCAAGGGGGAGAAAAAAGTCCGGACAAAAATTGAAGACTCGGTAAAATCTTTTCCTCACAGAGTCGATTTTAAGGGTTGGGTTTTTAATAAATCGGGAGATAAATATCGGATAACTTCGGCCGCTTTTTCAAAATTGGTAGAAGATTTTGATATTTCAAATAAAAAAATAATAACGCCGTTTGTTGAGCGGGAGTCTTCAGATTTTTATAAAGGATTTTTAAGGGGATTTTTTGACACCGATGGCTCTGTTCAAGGCAGTCAATTAAAGGGTGTGAGTGTTCGTTTGGCGCAAAGCGATATAGAACGGCTGGAAGCTGTTCAGAGAATGCTTTTGCGGCTCGGAATATTTTCAAAGATTTATACAAATAGAAGGCCGGCCGGGTTTCGCAAGATGCCGGATGGCCATGGCGGCCTTAAATCGTATTTTACGAAAGCCAATCATGAATTGGTAATTAGCGGAGAAAATCTTGAGAGGTTTTATAAAAGAGTGGGTTTTGAAAATTTAGATAAATCGGAAAAACTTGAAAAACTTTTGAAAAAATACAGGCGGATGTTAAACAAGGAAAGATTTTTTGCCACCGTGTCCGAAATAGTAAAATCCGAAATAAAAAAAGTGTATGATATTCAAATTCCCGGAATTAACGCTTTTGATGCCAATGGTTTTTATGTTCACAATTGTGGTGAATTATTGTTGTACCCAAATGAATCATGCAATTTGGGTTCTATCAATCTTTGGAATTTTGTAAAAATTTGCGAAGATGAAAAAAAAGATATTGATTGGGAAAAGCTGGAAAAGACCGTGCGGCTGGCAGTTCGGTTTTTGGATAATATTATAGATGTTAATCATTTGCCCCTAGTTGAGATAGAAGATATGACTTTTAAAACAAGAAAAATAGGACTTGGCGTTATGGGGTTAGGCGATTTGTTTTTTGAGCTTGAATTACCTTACAATTCTCCGGCGGGGCGTGATTTGATGGAAAAAATCGCGGAATTTATAAATTACCATTCTAAGCTGGAATCTGTGAAACTGGCCCGGGAAAAAGGAGCTTTCCCGTTGTTTAAAAAGAGTTTTTACGCGGAAGGAAAACTGCCCTTTGCCGGTTTTTATGACAAAAAATCATGGAATTTTGACTGGAAAGAAGTCGCGGATAAAATAAAGAAATATGGTATTAGAAATAGTTACACCACCGTTATCGCGCCGACCGGCTCCACATCAATGATTGCAGGATGTTCTTCCGGCATTGAACCGGTTTATTCTCTGGTTTATCAGAAAAATGTCGCCGTTGGTTCGTTTTACTATATTGACGCGGTTTTTGAACAGGCCATGCTTCGCGAGGGGTTGTTTGATGAAAATTTAATAACGGACGTTGTTATGGCCAAAGGGTCGGTTCAGGAGATAAACTATATACCGCCGCGGCTTAAAAAATTTTTTGTGACCAGCCATGATATAAAACCGGAAGACCATATAAAAACTTTGGCTAGTTTTCAGAAATGGGTGGATTCTTCAATTTCAAAGACGATCAATTTTCCAAAAGAAGCCACGGTGGGGGATATGAAAAAAGCCTATCTTTTGGCGCATGAGCTGGGCTGCAAGGGAGTGACGGTTTACCGAGATACTTCCATCAAGGGCCAGGTTTTGAACACGGCTTCGGAAAAATCTAAGAGAGCCGACAGGGGCGACGGGCTTCAAAGAATAAAAGACGAAAAGGCGGAAGGCCTGGTTGTTTATCGCGACGCCTCCACGGTTTATCTGAATGGAAATGGCGGCGAATCCGCGACGGATTTCAGCGGCAATAAGGCCGCCAAATGCCCGAATTGCAAAATAGAAGTTTCTTTTAAGGAAGGGTGCGCGTCTTGTCCTGTTTGCGGCTGGGGGCTTTGCGCTTAGTTCTAAAAATTGTTAAAATAATAGTATAAAAATAATTATTATTTTTTCAATTAATAATATGAATATAAGAGATTTAATAAAATTAAGATTAACTAACGAAAAAAAAGAGAGAAAAAATTTGCCCAAAAAGCAGGTAAATTATTTTGTGATCGGCGTCGTAGCAGCAATAATAATTTTAGTGTTAGCCACTATTGTTTATTATTTTTATTTTAGAGTTGAACTACTGGAAAAGACTGACGATAAATCAATCATAGTTTATCCGCCGGAGCCGACTAACGCGCCACCGCTTGAAGAAGACGATTTTCCAAAAGCAACAAATGTTCCGCCGTTTGGGGATGATAGCCCGGCGCCTGACCCGACCAACGCTCAGCCGTTGGAGGATTTAAATTTGGAGTAATTATGTCCAATCAAAACACTAAGCAATTATTAATAACTCTAGCTGTCGTTATCTCTTTATTCCTGGTCAATCAAGCCATCATGGCATGGACGGCGCCCAGCGGAGCGCCGCCGTCAAGCAATGCCGCTACACCCATTTCGCCATATGTAGTATTTGTCCATAATTTGTGGTATAGTATGAGATACAAACATGGAAATTAATAAAAAAGAACTAAAAGAGATTTTAGAAGGCCAGAGGGAAGAATATCAGAAATATCTCACAAAAGAACGAGAACAATATCAGTCTTACTTAGGTGTGCTAAAGGAGGATTTTGAGTCTAAAGTTTCTTTGGTTTCGGAACAGTATGTGGATATTAAAAAAACC
>Ga0180009_10002415_pt1 | contig 21963 bp, 21 predicted proteins | sample OS_PC_MetaG_FD_123537 | JGI IMG/M metagenome (GOLD analysis project Ga0180009, IMG submission 123537) | Groundwater microbial communities from the Aspo Hard Rock Laboratory (HRL) deep subsurface site, Sweden - OS_PC_MetaG | ecosystem: Environmental > Aquatic > Deep subsurface > Groundwater...
GCCAATGCCCTGGCGAATATCAGCCGACACATTGGGTTGTCCCCGGGTAGGTAAACACCAGAGGTGTGACCGCGACCCGGAGACGACCCATGCCGAACTCGACCGCAGAGAATCTGACCCCAGAGCAGCGCCGCCAGGAGATCGCCGCCATCCTCGGCCGCGGCCTGCTGCGCTTCCGCGATGCATGCGTAAGTGACACCGCAGCATGCGATTCCGCACCCGAGTCCCCCGACCAGAAAGCCCTTGATGTGTCCGCACCCGGCGACCCTCATGTGTCCTGGTTAGCTCAACCGAGATCATGAGAGGAGATGCACCATGGCGCTGAACATCGGCAAAGAGATCACCACGCTGAAGCGCATGACCGTGCCGGAACTGCGGCGCAAGTACGCCCAGGTCTTCGGTGAAGGCACGACGTCCCGGCACAAGGAGTACCTGATCCGCCGCATCGTCTGGCGGCTCCAGGTGAACGAGGAGGGTGGCCTGTCCGAGCGGGCGAAACGGCGGGCGAGGGACCTGGCCACCGAGTCGGACGTCCGCCTGACCGCGCCCCGGCCGTGCCCCGTCGCGCCTGGCAGCGAGATCGCCACATCACCCGTCGAGTTCCCCCAGGACGACCGCCTGCCGATGCCCGGCGCGATCATCACGCGACGGTACAAGAACCGGACCGTCGAAGTGCGGGTCTTGCCGCGGGGGTTCGAGTACGAGGGCGAGGTCTACCGGACCCTGAGCGCCGTGGCCAAGAAGGTCACCGGCACCCACTGGAACGGCTATGGGTTCTTCCGTTTGGGCCAGGGGGAGTCCGCTGATGGCCGGTAGGCGGGTCGAGGCGCCGACCATCAGGTGCGCCATCTACACCCGCAAGAGCACCGAGGAAGGGCTCGAGCAGGAGTTCAACAGCCTCGATGCCCAGCGCGAAGCCGGCGAGGCCTTCATCGCCAGCCAAAAGAGCGAGGGGTGGGTCTGCCTGCCCGACCGCTACGACGACGGCGGCTACACGGGCGGCAACATGGAACGCCCGGCGTTCAAGCGCCTCATGGCCGACGTCGAGGCCGGACATATCGAGTGCGTCGTCGTCTACAAGGTCGACCGGCTGTCGCGCAGCCTCCTGGACTTCACTCAGATCATGGAGTCCCTCGAACGGCGCGGCGTCTCGTTCGTGTCGGTGACCCAGCAGTTCAACACGACCAGTTCGATGGGGCGGCTGACCCTGAACATCCTGCTTTCGTTCGCGCAATTCGAGCGAGAGATCATCTCCGAGCGGACCCGCGACAAGATCGCCGCGGCCCGCCGCAAGGGGAAGTGGTCCGGCGGCCGGCCGATCCTCGGCTACGACGTCGATCCCCGCGGGGGGCGGTTGATGGTGAACGAGGACGAGGCGATCCGGGTGCGCGCGATCTACGAGCTCTACCTGGACCATCAATCCCTGATCGCGACGATCAAGGAACTCGATGCGCGCGGCTGGACCAACAAGCAGTGGACCAACAAGAAGGGCCGCGAGTCCGGCGGCGCGCCGTTCAACAAGCACAGCCTCCACAGCCTGCTGAACAACGTCCTGTACATCGGCCGCCTGACCTACAGGTGGGCCTCCTTGTAGAAATCGACAGTCATATATTTGACATAATCCAATGATTGCCATATTGTATCAACAGTGGTTTGTAGAGAACAGGCAAAACTTGGATTATATCCAATGAATACCGAAAGAAAGCAAAAGAGGTCTGCCGTCGGAGTCGATCTGGTCCGGCTCCTGGCCAGCCAGGGCAACCGCATCTTCACCACGGCGCAGGCCCGGGAATCGGCCCCGCAGGTCGGCCTGAAGGACGATTACCTGCTGGAGGCCCTGCACCATCTGCGGCGCGACGGCTGGATCGTCCCGCTTCGGCGAGGGCTCTACGCCCTGACCGCAGGGGTTCCCGGCGTGGCCCCTATCCACGAGTTCGAGATTGCCATGGCCCTGGTCCAGCCGGCGGCCGTGTCGCACTGGTCGGCGATGCATTTCCATGGGCTGACGCAGCAGGTACCCCGCAGGGTGTATGTCCTGACGACGACGGCCGCGTCCACGCCCCGGAAGAGGGCTGCCGGGCGTTCGGGTGGAGGCGAGGGATTCTCCGCCGGAGGCGTGGACTTCACCTTCGTGGGGGTCGACTCCAAGCGGTTCTTCGGCACCCGGCAGGTCTGGATCGGCGAAGCCCGCGTGACGGTGACCGATCCTGAACGCACGCTGATCGACGGCCTGTCGAAGCCGCAGTTCTGCGGGGACTTCGCCGAAGTCCTGCAGGCGTTCCAGGTCCGACTGGACGACCTGGATCTGGACCGGATCATCGACTACGCCCTCCGGCTCGATGGGGCTACGGCGAAGAGGCTCGGCTGGGTGCTCGAGCATCTGGGGTTGGCGTCCCCACACCTCGAACGGCTCCTGTCCTTGCCGGTCGCGGGATACCGGACCCTGGATCCCACCGGTGAACGACGGGGTCCTTGCGATGGGCGCTGGATGATCCAGGTCAATCTGCCCGGGAGGATCGTGACATGAAACCCTTGCGCACCCGGCTTCAGGAAGCCCGAAGGGACCTCGGCCTGCCGTGGGAGGTCCTCGAGCGGGATTATCTGCTCTCGTGGATCCTGGCCGGCGTCGGCCAGGTGCCGGCCCTGAGGGATTCCCTGGTCTTCAAGGGTGTCCCTAGTCAAAACCCCATCCGCGCCGAAGGGGGCGTTATCTTGGCTCGGTCGCCAGGTCCGCTGGAGCGAGCTCTGGCCCTGGACCTATGAGTTATTTGAGGGCGGGGCGAGTTTGAGGCTCATTTCCTGTTCAGGAATTTTCAATCCCAGCATGTTCACTATTTTGGTTACCCTAGCCCTGGACACCTGCAAAAGCCGACGAAACCCACTCCGTAGTGGTTGGTGGAGGCGGCCGAGCCGGAAAGGCGGGACTCCGCGAGGCACCGAGCGGCCGCGACGAGCTTCACGATCCTTAGGTTCGGGTGGTAGATCTTTTCGGGTTCTTCCACCCGGTAGTTGCTTCCACTTTCGATGAGCTCTTGGACCCGGCGCTCGACTTCCGCTTTGCGTGATGACATGGTTTGCCTCCTTCGACTCGGTATGCGCCTTCGAGTTCGCTGATGCGCAATTCCCCGGAGAACCGTGCGGGCGTATTGCCGTTGCGGTCACTCGTTCTTTTTTCAATATCACGAACCACCAAGGCGATTCCTACGGTGATTGCCACCGCCCCGGGAACGATTCCCTCGGGTAGAGTCTCACCCAGCAACAGAACCGCCGTCGGCACGCCGATCACGGCTGCGACCGATCCCAGCAGGCTCATCAATACGGGCCCGCCTCGCTTCTGCAGGACGAAGTACAGCACGTACTGCGCGGAAAGCAGACCGGCCTGCAGGACGATCAGAAGGATATCGAATGAGTCGTGCCAGCGCACCGCGAGGGGAATCCCCGTGAATGCCCCGGCCGCAATCAGTGCGGCTCCAGAGACGAGTAGGACACCCGGTACCAGCTCTTCCGGTGCTGCTCCGGCGGGCCAGCGAGCCGTCCGGTAGATGTTGCCGACGGCCAGGATCACCGGCGCCAGCATCGTAGCGGCGATCCAGATTACAGGCGCATCCGGCGTGGAGACCTTCATGTATGCCATGTAGGTCGCTCCGGCCAGCGCCACTCCGACGCCCGTCGCGCGGAAGCCGTCGAACCTCTCCATTCTAAGCGCCAGTGCGCCGAGGTAGGTCAGCAACGGCGGAAAGGCGATGGACAGGGTCACGAAGCCGGCGCCGACCCGCGGAACGGCGGCGTACATCAAGAGATTCGGCGCCACCACGCCAACCAGCGCGGCAACAAAGAAGTACTCCAAGTAGCGGCGGTCCGGGCGCCGCAGCCGGCCGGTTACCGCGTTCACGGTGCTCACGACCAGCGCCGCACCCACGACCGACCAGGTCAGCAGGGTCAGCGGATTCAGGCCCCGGTTCGCCGCGTACTTCACCAGGTTTGTCGACAACCCAAGCAGGGCACCGACCGTCAGCAGACTGGCCACGGGCACCAGCCAGGGACGGCTGCCGGCGACGGCCGGGTCTGCGTCTCGAACAGCGTTGTTGGACATGGCGATCGCCTTTCGTTTCGGTACGGCCACCGGCTCAGTTCAAGGGGAGCGCGATCGGCCGGAACGGAGCCGCCGAAGCACCGCTCAGCTTGAGCGAGGCGGCGATGAAGGCGAATTCGTAAACCCTGTCGCGGGAGAGTTCCTCGAGGTAGACCACCTCGATGATCGGGACTCCGGCTTGGGCCAGCAGGTAGGTATGGACTGGGACCCAGGTTTCCGAACCTTCGGCAACAGGGAAGTGCTCCAAACTGAGGTTGTCTCCGCCGATGGCCATCACCTGCCGGTCCTCCGCCAACCACCGCGCCGCGGGCAACGTCAGCCCGGGCTGGTCCAGGACGTAGCCGTCATCGTCGGGCCAGGCGTGCATCCGGCCGCCACGGATCAGCACGACGTCACCAGGCGAGAGTTGAACACGCTGTCGCGCGAGGGCAGTCTGCAGATCATCGACCGTGATGCCATATGAGTCAGGCAACTGCTCGACGCCCTTGGACTCGGCAACGTCGATCAGCACGCCGCGCGCGATAATGGGTGGGATCGTCTCGGCCCCGGTTTTCCTCCAACCGCGGTCACCGAGGTGCTCCTCGGCGCTGAAACCGTTGTAGATCTTGCCGTTCAGCCCGAAGTGGTTCAGGGCATCGATATGTGTGCCCATGTGCGTGTAGAAGGAAACGGCATCCCCGGTGTAAGAGACGATTTCGTTCTGTGTGCGACCCACTCCGGCCGGATCGTCCACGACGGTGCCGTGGGGGGTGTGAGTCATCCAGAACTGGTAACGGGGATCGCCCAGAAGGTGCCAACTGGGCATGCCGATGAAGTAGTCCACGGCCAGGTCGTAAACCTCCCCGCCCTTGATACGGGCGAGAATGGCGGCGCGCGATTCTTCCGTCATGCGGTTGAGGGCGCCGAGTTCATCCTCGGGACCCCAGGGGCTTTTTCCGACTTCCGGCATGTTCGCGCCCACGCCCGAGACTGCGACGGCAAGATAGGTGAAAGCGGCAAGCAGACAGAGAATCATGGACCTGGGGAAGATGTTCATTGCTTTTTCTCCTTATTCCACAACCAGTTGGTTGACTAGTCGAGTCCGAGTTTCGCGGCGATCACTCGCCAGGAAAACTGTCTTGACGTGAAGATACTTTGAATTAAGCTTTATGTCAAGACTCTTGACATCAAAATTAATTGGTGTACATTGACCCCATGACTGGAGCAGATGCCATCAAACAGATCATTGAGCAGTGGTCCCGGGAGCGACCGGATCTCGATCCTTCAGGGTTCGAGGTCGTCGGGCGTGTTCTGGTCCTTGCGGAGCACCTGAAGCGGCGAGTCGGTGATGCGCTGGCGCCTCTGGGGTTGGGTCTCTGGGGCTTCGACGTCCTGGCTACGCTCCGGCGCCAAGGCGAGCCCTTCCGATTGACGCCGACGGAATTGAGCCAGGCCACGATGCTCACCTCGGGAGCCATGACAAACCGGTTGGATCGGCTCGAGAAGGTCGGTCTGGTACGCCGGGATCGAAATCCCGACGACCGTCGCGGCGTGCATGTCGTGCTCACGGAGCCCGGCCGCGAACTCGTCGATCGGGCGATCACAGTCCGCTTCGACGAGGCGACGGCCGCCGCCGCCGTATTGGACGATCAGGAGCGAAAGAAGGTGGCCGCCTTGTTGGCCAAGCTTCTTTCAAACCTGGAGCAAGATGGAGCCGGTGCGCCTTGAGGCGTGCCGCTGGAGGTTAGATGATGACGCACTCATTCCTGGAACACGTGAACGTCACCGTCCGCGATCCTAAAGCAACAGCGGAACTCTATCGGGACCTGTTTGGGTGGAATATCCGTTGGTCCGGAAAGGGTATCCACGATGGTGATGTGTACCACGTCGGCGACGAGAATTCCTATGTCGCCGTCTATTCCTTGGGTGGATCGGACGAACCGGGGAACACCTACGCCACGATTGGCGGTCTCAACCACATCGGAGTGGTCGTCGAGGATCTCGATGCGGTCGAGGAGAAGATCAAAGCGGCCGGCTTCCCCACCCGCAACCATGCGGACTACGAGCCGGGTCGTCGTTTCTACTTCGATGATCCGAACGGGATCGAGATCGAAGTCGTTTCGTATTCCTGACACAGAATCTCAGCCGGGTTCATTCGCCGGCTTTGCCATTCGAGGAGGAGGCGAAATGTCCTCCGTTGCAATCGTCTTGTTTTCCGGAACCGGGCATACCCGCAGCCTGGCTCAGGCCGTCGCGACTGGCGCGGTGTCGGGGGCGATGCTCGAAACCTGGATCCTCGTGGAGATCCTCAAGTCGTGGTGGCACCGGGGCAAGTCGGCCTCGCCCGGGCGCGCCCGGTGGGGGCGGTGTGATCGGGTTCATGGGAGGGGATGATTGCCGAGGAAGTGGCGGGAATACCCGTAGGGTGCTTTTAGGACGACCTGAGAGACTCGAGTCTCTGGCTCCACCGGCTCCCTATTCCCGCGTTCGCATGGATGGGCAATAATGGCGACATCGCGGCGAAAACCGCCTGACGGATTGTCTTCGAAGCCGAGGGAAGTCCCATGAGGTATGTATTCACATTACTTGGAGCGATATTGCTGATGAACAGCCAGCAGCAGCTGCCCGGCGATCTGCCCAACAATTCCATATTCGGCAAAAACGTTTACGTATTCGATGAGTCCATGTGTGCCGCCGACATCCAAAGCGTTCTGGATCATGTCCACGAACAGCATGCCGGCAAGGAATTCATTGATGAGCGTGTCGCCTTGCTGTTCAAACCGGGCACCTACCACAACAAGGTAACCGTGGATTATTACGTGCAAGCTCTGGGATTGGGCCGTTCGCCCGATGATGTGGTCGTTCACGGGGCGGTGCAATCCACATGGTCACGGCCGGACAACAAGGTCACCATCCAGTTCTGGCGCGGAGCCGAAAACTTCAAGGTCTATCCCGATGCGTCTGACAGGTGGATGTTGTGGGCCGTATCGCAAGCGGCTCCCTTGCGACGCCTCCATATTCTGGGTGATGTCAATTTCGACAAGGGAAGCTGGGCGAGCGGGGGTGTCTTGGCCAATTCCATCGTCACGGGAAGGGCGGGTTTGACCTCGGGGCAACAATGGTTTACCCGGAATTCTGAAATTGGATACTGGGAAGGCGGCGCGTGGAATCGTGTGTTTGTCGGCGTCAAGGGTGCCCCGGAACCCGATTGGCCCGCAACTCCAACCACGGTGGTGGAAAAAGCACCCATTTTGCGCGATAAACCCTTCCTGTTTCTCACAGGGGAAGATGAATACGCCGTTTTTGTGCCGGAACTTCAACGTGAAACCTGTGGCGTAACCTGGAAGGCCGGAGATGAAAAAGGCAACATCATACCGATTGAGGACTTCCACATTGCCCATGCGGACGAAGACGATGCGGAGTCCATGAACCAGGCCTTGGCGAGGGGAAGACACCTTCTCTTGACTCCCGGAATATATTATTTGGACGAGGCTGTCACCGTGGAAAATCCCAACACGGTGATACTGGGAATAGGACTTCCTACTCTGGTCCCCACCCACGGCAATATGGCTTTGAAAACGTCGGCTGAAGCCGGGGTCATCATTGCGGGAATCATGGTGGACGCCGGTTTGAAAGAGTCCGACGTGCTGGTTCAGATAGGAGACAGGGGATCTTCCAGAGGTCATGGAGATAACCCGACGAGTTTGCATGATATCTACATCAGAGTGGGCGGGGCTCTTGCCGGAACGGCGAAGACCTGTCTGGAAATCAACACCAACCATGTGATAGGCGATCATTTCTGGCTATGGAGAGCCGACCACGGAACCGGCGCCGATTGGAACATCAACCGAAGCGAGCATGGTTAGATCGTGAATGGTGATGATGTCACCATTTATGGTTTGTTCAACGAGCACTTCCAGAGCCATCAGACGCTGTGGAACGGCGAACGCGGCCGCACTTACTTCTACCAGTGTGAAATCCCATACGAACCACCAAGCAACGAAGACTGGAATGATGACGGTAAGCCCGGGTATTCGGCTTACAGGGTGGCCGATCATGTCAACGAACACGCGGCGTGGGGATTGGGGATATACTCCTTCTTCCGTGGCGAACAAGCGGAAAAGAACAACGTCCGGCTGGGAAACGCCATGGAAGTTCCCGACAAACCGGGTATCAAGATCAAGCATATCGTTACGTTTTCGGGCCGGGTAGGAGGAATCAACCATGTGATCAACGGAAGGGGGCCCAAAACGGAGAACGGTGGGTATGCGAAGTATGATGGGTGGAATGTGGAGTAGGGTGTCAAGCGATGGCATGTAACCTCACCGTGAAAGCAGACGGCCCCGGGTCGTGAAACCAGGGGCCGTCGATATGACCTCCTGAAGGTCAGGCCGTTATTTGATCAGGAGGACCCGCTTGGTGTCGACCACGTCGCCAGTCCTCATCCTGAAGAAGTAGACGCCAGACGCCACCCGGCCGCCGCGCGTGTCGGTGCCGGTCCAGGCCACCGAATGATCCCCTGCCGTGAGTGTCTCGCTGACCAGCCGGTTGATCAACCGGCCGCCGACGTCGAACACCGACAGATCCACATGACCGTCCTGAGGCAGGTAGAACGACACGGTGGTCCTGGGATTGAACGGGTTGGGCGCGGTCGAGGTGATGCCGGTCGTCCGGGCCACGGTCACCGTGCTCTCGGGGTCGCGATCCAGGTTCCGCTCGTCCTCGCCATCACCTTCGCGAAGGCTGTTGATGATGAAGCCCAGATCCGGGGCGCTAACCTGGATGTTGCCCAAATCGAGGACCATGAACATCTCACGCCCCACCTCGAGAACCATCACCGGATCGCCGTCCATTTCCTGGGACTCGACGATCAGGTTCATCAAGGCCGGCTGCGGGAAAGCCAGCAGGACGTCGGGGATTTCGTCGTCGTCGATGTCCTTCATGTAGAACGCGGAAGGCAGCACCACGCCCGCGGTGTTGGTGATGAAGGCCGACTGCGGATCGACGGTCCGCAGGCCGTCGCCTTCGACCTCACCGCCGATGAATTCGACCGGAATCTTCTTCCGCCACAGGGAGGCTCCGCTGACCATGTAGTAGACCTCGGTCTCCGAGGTTTCCAGGGAGCTGCTGCTAAGGATGGTGCCGATGTCGCTCTTGGAGCGGGGCACGTAGACGTTGGCCGTCGTCAGGGCCGAATTGCCCGAGCAGTCGGTGACCATGAAGGTCGCCTGGTAGATGCGGCCGGTCAGGAGCCCCTCACGTTCGGACCTGAGGCTGACCGAGGTGTCGGCGGTTCCCAAGTCCGCGCCCATGATGTCGGGTTCGGTGGTGCCGTCGCCCAGATCGTCTTCGGGTTCGTTGCTGGTTAGGCTCACCATCTCCCAGGCGGGGTTCGGGTCGCAAACGTCGCTGACGGTCACGGTGTACTCGACGTCGACCATCTTGTGGTTCGGCGGCCACAGGACCTGCGGATCGACCGTCACTTCGATCTCCGGCGGTGTGGTGTCGACGACCGTGACGGTGGCCGCGCACTGGGCCGAGTTGCCGGCGTCGTCGGTGGCGGTCCAGGTCACCACGGTGACGCCGCCGCCGACCTCGCAGGGTCCGTCGAAGATGGCCGGGGCGTCGTTCATGATGTCCAGGTCGTCGTCGCAGTTGTCCTCGGCCATGAAGGCGGCGAAGAAGGCGGTCAACTGGCCGTCGGTGGCCGAAACCCCGCCGGGTTCGGTGCACTCGATCACGATGTCGGCCGGGCACGTCACCATCGGCGGCGTGGTGTCGACCACGGTCACGGTCGCGTTGCAGGTGTCGAACTCACCCTTGTCGTCGGTGACGGTCAGGGTCACGTCGGTGACGCCCAGCGCGTAGGGTCCCGGAGGCGAGAGTTCCAGGGTGATCGGATCCCCGTCCGGATCGGACGAACCGGCGTCCACCATGGCCGGTGTCACGATGCCGTTGCAGTCGTCGTCGGCGGACACCTGCACGTTCTGGCAGGCGGCCACCGGCGGTTCGTTGGCGGGGTTGAAGCTGAAGGTCATGTCGGGGCCGGAGGCGCTGATGTCGAAGAAGGTGAAGTCCGAGGCGCTGCCGTCCCACCAGTCCGTGTTGGGTGACGTGAAGGGCCGCAGGGCCGTGTAGGTGGGCGCCCCCCAGAGGTCGGTGCCGTCCCCCTGGTTGACGTTGTTCTCCAGATCCCAGTTGCCGTCGGCCTGGACCAGGGTGACCAGGTAGTGGTTGGCCGGGGTCATTTGGTTGTCGCTGTTGTTGCCGTTGGTTTCGATGTGCCAGATGGCCAGGCCGCTGTCGGGTATGTTGGCGTCGCGTGCTGTCTGCTGACGGTTTTCCACCAGCCAGTATTCGTTCGCCGCACCCGGGTTGTCGAACTTGTAGATCGTGTTGGACGAAGCCGGGGTGGGGATGTCGAACTGCTGCGTGGCGTAGGTCGTCACGTTGCCCCAGCCCGAGATGAACTTGTTGTAGGCACAGGGTTCGACCGGATTGGTGCTGGAACCGGAGTTGCACATGATTCCGAACGCCCCGATGCCGGCCGAGTCGTCGGCGTCGGTGTCGTAGTCGTAGAGATCGGGCCAGAAGCCCAGCATGTGGCCGTTTTCGTGCAGGTAGGTAGCTATGGTGAGGCCGGTACCCATGCCGGTGAACTGGAACCGGAGCGTTGCGACGCCGTCGGCGCTCCACTCGTCCTGGATCCAGCCCGAGCCGGGCCACATGCCCTTGGCCCAGCCGGCCGTCGTACTGCCGGCGTAGAACATGTTGACGGCGTCGATGTAGCCGTCACCGTTGGCGTCAAACTGGCTGAAGTCGAGGCCGTCGGCTTCCAGCTGGTCCAGGGCCTCGAACAGCAGCTGGAGACCGCGGTCGAGCCAGGGCTCGTCCGGGTCGTCGTACCAGGAGAAATCATTCGGCGCGCGGTAGTAGGTCGGAGAGACGTATTGGGTGTAGTCGAAGATTCCATCCGAGGTGTCACTGAAGTAGTCCCGGATCGAACCGTTGTTGCCGTTGCCCGTGTAGCCGATCATGTTGCAGAAATCATCGACTTCACTCTGGGCGATGGTGGCGGACTGGTCGTCGAAGTCGACCAGAATGCAGAGCCCCTTGACGTTGCCGGTGATGGACGGGAAGTAGGCCCCCTTGTCCATGCCGGGCTGGTTCAGCGGCCGGGACCGGGCCTGATCGACGGCCGCCCGCGCGGCCTCGTCGGAAATCCGCACGTGCGGGGTCAGGCCCAGGGTGGCGGGATTGCGCGAACCCAGCTCCACACCGGTCGATTCCAGGGTGTTGCCGTCGCTGGAAAGGCGGGCGTAGCAGATGACCATGGTAGCCGGGTCGCGGGTCAAGGTGTAGCCGTCCAGGCTCTCGACGACCTGGTAGAACTCGTCGCCCCAGATCCTGACGTCGACGAGCGTGCCGTCGGGCTGTTTGAGCTGCCAGACTTCACCGAAGACCGGAGCGGCCGATGCGCTTGATGTATGCAGGGTCAGAACGGCCAGGCACAGCAATGCCAGGCAGACCGGGAATCGAAGTTGATGTTTCATGTCAATCTCCTCATTGGGATGGGGTGAAGGGGATTGGATGGGAATATCTCCACAGGGACGTTTTCCGGGTCGGATCGCGGCCTCGCGGGATTGCTGCCCCGCCCTGACGGCGAGGCCCGATGAGTCGCATCATCATCCACCTCCAACAGAATGCTTGTCCGTGCCGGCGGAGCGGTCCGGCGGCACGCAAGAATCAACCTTGTGATGCGAGGAGGGGGTCCGATACTTCAGGTCGCAATGGCGGGTGCGGGTGGTTTCCGGTTTTGAGGAAAGAGTCGGTCTGAAGGCCCCGGCCTTGTCGAATCCGGCTCAGCCACCGTAAAAATTTAATGTTTCATTAGAAATATTTCCTCCCGTGCGCATACTATCACGGAAATGAAGACCAATCAAGTAGGATATTCGCGCTGGGCCCGATGTGCCGGTCCCGATGAGGAGAGTCTCTGCGCAGGGTTGGTGGTGTCCCTGGTCATAACCCCATCCGCGCCGAATTCGGCCTTCGATCCCGGTATTCAGTGGTGTTTGGGAGTTCCTGGGTAGACCGATCCAGCTTCCCGGGCGTGCGCATGACCTCGGCCGAGGGACGATCGGACACCTGGATTCCGGCGGTCAAGGCCGGGCGGATGTATGTTGTCGCTGTCAGCAGATCCGATACTTCCGGAAAACAAGACAGGTGGTCCACCATGGGTGACAAATCCCCCAAATCCAAGGAACGGCACAGCAAGCAGGATGCGACGCAAAAGGCGGACATGAAGCAGAAGAAGGCTGCCGATTTCGCCAAGGCGCACCCTGCCCGCCCACCACTGCCGGCCAAGGGCGGCAAGAACAAGTAGAGATTAGACAAAATAAATCAGCGAATTTGCGACTTACCGACGGCACTCAGCGAGAAGCACGATCACGATGACCAACAGGGGGATGCCGACGAGCACCCCCATCATTGCCGGCTTCTTGTAGGAATTCTCGATAACCTCTGCCTTGTCCGGCGCTCAGGTCGGCGCGCCGCTGCTGCCATGAGCCCTGTGGGGGAGGTTGAGGTTCACCCTCTCGGCTCCCCGGCCGCCGTCCCGGGATCTCCGCGATCCCGGGACGATGCCGCGCTGGACCGGGGTCTAGGCGGCGCCGGCCGCCTTCACCCTCTCGATGACCACCGGCACCGGCTTGCAGACGGTACTGCACACCGGCGAGTGGCCGCGGACGAACGCCATCAGGTCTTCCAGCTCCTCGTCGCTGCAGTCGGCTTCCACGTCCATGGCGATGCGGATGCTCTCGTAGCCCGGGAACACGCCCTCGTCGAGGCCGAGCAGACCCTGCAGGTCCATGTCGCCCACCAGCTCGGTGGACAGCTTCGTCAGCCTGATGCCTCGGGCCGCGGCGTGGAGGACCAGGGTAGTCGTCACGCAGCCCGCCAGGGCGTGCAGCAGGAACTCGACAGGGTTGGCCCCTTCGTTGTTTCCCAGCAGGACCGGGGGCTCGCCGTTGGTGAAGGTGAAGGGGGCATCGCGCGAGTCGTCCTCGCGACCCGCCCCGTAGAATCTCTGGATCGTCGAGCGGTTCTCGCCGCCCCCGACCCAGCGGTTGCTGTTCCGGAACTGGAAGCGGGCCAGCTTCGGGTCGTCCTTGATCGCCGCCACGGTCTCCATCATCTGGTCGAGGGGCAGGCCGTTCATCATCCTGGTCGCATCGGTTTTCATGGCTCTCTCCCTTTCTGGTGTCGTTTCGGCGCCACCGCGGCGCCGCTTCGATCCCCCATCAGGAAGACTCGTGCCGGATTGAAAAATCTTCATAAATGTTGAAATGAAACAAGATACAAGGATAGCCAGGCTTGTCCGCCAATCCCGGAATCTCGGAGCTCCCGAGATTCCGGGAATCCGGACGCGGAAAATCAGGCCCCGCCGGGGCGCTCGACGCCCAGGGCCTTGATGCGGGAGGCCAGGGTGTTCGGTTTCAGGCCGAGGAGTTCGGCTGCGCCCCCCTTGCCGGCGATCTTCCCGCCGGAAGCCTCGAGGGCCCGGGCGATGTTGGCCCGCTCGAGGTCGCGGAATTCGGCATCGGTCAGCACGCGGTCCGGTTCCGGAACCGGGGACGTGACGGTCGGGGGCTCGGGATCGGAGGGCAGGGCGCGGTCGAGGTTCAAGCGCCTCCCGTCCTCCGAGGTGATGATGGCCCGCTCGACCACGTTCTGCAGCTCCCGGACGTTGCCCGGCCAGGAATACCGCTTCAGCCTGTAGCGGCAGTCCGGCGTCAGAGGAGGCACGGGGCGGCCATCACGGCCGGCGATGATCCGGGCGAAGGACTCCGCCAGCAGGACGACGTCCTCCCCGCGGTCCCGCAGCGGCGGCACGTGCAGGGGGAACACGTTCAGGCGGTAGAGGAGATCCCGACGGAATCGTCCCTTCTCGACCATGGCCTCGAGGTCGCGGTTGGTCGCCGCCACCACGCGGACGTCCACCTTCACCGTGCGCGATCCGCCCACCGGTTCGTACTCCCCCTCCTGCAGCACCCGCAGGAGCTTGGCCTGCAGGTCGAGGGGAAGCTCGCCGACCTCGTCCAGGAAGATGGTGCCGCCGTCGGCCAGCTTGAACCGCCCTTCCCGCCTCTGGGTCGCCCCGGTGAAGGCCCCCTTTTCGTGGCCGAAGAACTCGCTCTCCTGAAGGCTCGCGGGGATGGCGGCGCAGTTCACCTTGATCAGGGGGCGGCCTGCCCGGGGGCTGCGCTGGTGGAGGGCGCGGGCGATCAGCTCCTTGCCCGTTCCGGTCTCGCCGGTGATCAGCACCGTGGTGTCGCAGCCGGCCACGCGGTCCACGTCGGCCAGGACCGCGCGCAGGGCCGGGCTCTCGCCCACGATCCCGTCGAAGCCGTGCAGGGCGTCGATCTCGGCGCGCAGGTAGTCGGCCTCGCTCACCAGGGCGCGGATCCGCGCCTCGGCGGCCAGGCGTTCATCGATGTCCCGCAGGATCAGCGTGTAGAAGTGCCGCCCGTCGAGTTCGTACAGCGACAGGGCCCCCTCCGCGGGAAAACGCGCCCCGCCGGCGCGTACCGCCTCGAACCCTTCGGGAATCCACATGGATCGCTGGTCCGGATCCGCCTCGGCCAGGCGGGCCTTGAGGTAGGCGAGCTTGCCGCGCGCCGCCTTGGTGAGAAACACGTCGAAGATGGTGCCGACCACGTTGGCGGCGGCGCAACCGAAGGTCTTCTCGGCTGCGGAGTTGAGGCGGGTGATGGTCAGATCCGCGTCCAGTTCGACGATGGCGTCCATGGCGGAGTCGACGAGCAGGGTCAGCTTCCGCTCCCGCTCGCGGAGGACGGCGTCGCGCCGCAGGCGCCGCAGTTCGGCGGCCGCCCGTCCGGCGAAGATGTTGAAGATGGACTCCATGTCCGACCCGGACGGCAGCGGCTTGTCGTGGAGCACCGCGAGGTGCCCCAGGATGCGCCCGTCGGTGTCCTCCAGGACCTTCCCCAGGTAGCTGACGGCGCCCAAGGGCTCCAGGTCCGGATCCGAGGGGAAGAGCTCGATCAGCCGGTCGGGAATGTGGACCATCTCCCGGCGGTCGATGACAGGTTCACACGGGGTGCCGGCGATGTCGTACTCGTAGTCCTCGCAATAGCCGTCGTCGAGCCAGAAGGACAGGGCCCGCAGACGGTGCTCCTCCGGCAGCCACTCCGTCACCCAGGCGCACTTGGTCCCGAGGGCCTGGGCAAGGTGCTTCACGAGCTGGTCGAAGAACTCCACCCCGGTAGCGGAGGCGGTTCCCTGGACGATCTCGAAAAGGATGTCCTTGTCGATGTTGCGGTTGGGTCTTTTTTCCGGCATGGGGGACAAGCTAAACCCAATTCCGGGGGCGGGCAATCCCCTGTCGTGTCGCCGGCTTCATCGTCCATTCCGGCGCTCCGGTGCCGGCCCGATTCGCCCATCGCCCGGATCGTGGAGGCCCGGATGTACCCGTTGACCTGGGCCCCGGCGTAGGCCACCGAACCGATGACGAAACCGAACTGGCCCGTCACCACCGAATAGGCGATCCACACGGGTTGCAACCCCAAAAGGATCAGCCAGCCGAACCGGAATCCCGCCCCCGCCAGGAAAGTGCCGGAAACTCCACCCATGACCAGTCCCCAGCACACGCCGTCGAGCAGGTGCTGCCGTGCCGTGATCGGACGATCAGGGCATGCGGCGAAGATCAGGGCCACGCCCAGTCCCACCGCCCCCGCCAGGGTCATGATGACGGCGGTCCAGGGCCGTCGGGGCGATAGAAGTCTGTTCCACGGCATGATCGGTGCCTCCCGGTTTCCCATCTCGATGTCCATGGGCCTTTTCGGCCGCACAGGCCGGGAAAGGCAGGAGGCGGGCCAGGGCAACCGGACCGATTCAAGCCGTTGTCGTTCATGTAGATGTGTTCAGGATGGCGCCACTCGAGAGGGTGCGGATTTTCGGGAATCCCGAGATTTCAGGAGCTGGTGGCCGGGAAATCGGGGTGTCCCTGGTCGAAACCCCATCCGCGCCGAAAAGGGCGATATCCTGGCTCGGGCGCCCTTCTGTTTTCTGATAATGATATCCAAAACCGCCACCCAGGGGACCTACATTGCAGAAATTCAGGTCGAAATGGGGATTTGGAGACGATTTTCGGATTTTCCAGGATCCTGGAGATACGTTGCTCGTCACCGAATACCTGTGCTTCCGGGGATTTGACAGCGACAGGACCTGGGCCGGCAGGCACGGCCCCCGTCGTATGCCTGGCCCTGGCCGACCTTCCCCGGCATCATGGCCCAGCCCGGGCGCTGCTGTTCCGTCGCCACGATACCGGTGTGGTCCGATCCCCGAGACCGTAGTACATTGCCCCGATGGAAATGACCCCCGGAACCAGGCTAGGCCCCTACGAGATCGGCGTTTCGCTAGGGGCGGGCGGCATGGGCGAGGTCTATCGCGCCCGTGACACGCGGCTCGGGCGTGACGTGGCCATCAAGTCCCTGCCGCCGGAGTTCTCGCGGGACCCCGAGCGGCTCGCGCGCTTCGAGCGCGAGGCGCGGATGCTCGCGTCGCTTTCCCACCCGAACATCGCGGGAATCCATGGCCTGGAGACGGCCGACGGCGCCCCCTACCTGGCGCTGGAGTTCGTCGAGGGCGAGACGCTCGCCGCACGGCTGGCGCGCGGCCCGCTGCCCCTCGATGAAGCGATCGAGGTGGCCGGTCAGATCGCCGCCGGCGTCGAGGCGGCCCACGAGAGCGGCGTGATCCACCGGGATCTCAAGCCGGGCAACGTGATGCTGACGCCGGCCGGCAGGGTGAAGGTGCTGGACTTCGGGCTGGCCAAGGCCGCGGCGCCGGGCCAGGCGGAATCGGGCCCCGACCTCGCAAACTCGCCGACGATGACGTATGCCGCGACGCAGGCCGGGATGATCCTCGGCACCGCGGCCTACATGAGCCCGGAGCAGGCGCGGGGGAAGGCGGTGGACAAGCGGACGGACGTCTGGGCTTTCGGCTGCGTCCTCTACGAATGCCTCACCGGACGGCGGGCCTTCGCGGGAGAGACCGTTTCGGACCTGGTCGCCGGAATCCTGAAGACCGAGCCCGACTGGGATCTGCTGCCGGCGGCCACCCCGGCCCGGGTGCGCGCCTTGCTGCGGCGCTGCTTCTGCAAGGACCCGCAGGACCGCCTGCGGGACATCGGCGAGGCCCGCATCACGCTCGGGGCCACGGGGGAGACCGAAGCCCCGGCGGCGACCCCGCCGCGAGCGGCAGGGGTGCGGTGGCGGGTGACGTTGACCATGACGCTCGCGGTGGCGCTCCTGGCCGTCCTGGCGACGCTGCGATTCGGCCGAACCGGCGAGCCGGGCCCGCTGCGCAAATTCGACCTGGTCGCAGGCGACCTGGTCGTCGACTGGCCGATGGCCCCGGTCCTATCCCCCGACGGCTCGCGGTTCGCGTACGCCTCCGAGAACAGGATCTGGGTCCGCGATCTGGACCGGCTCACGCCGCGCGTCGTCGCGGAGGTCGTCGCGGGGGGCCCGGTCAACTGGTCGCCCGATTCGCGTACGGTCGTGTACGCCGACAACCGGAAGCTCTGGCAGGTTCCCGCCGAGGGCGGGCAGCCGACCGCGATCTGCGAGATTCCGGGCACGGGGAACATCATCGGTGCGACCTGGAGCGCCTCCGGGAAGATCGCCTTCTCGGTCTGGCGGGACCGGATCTACGAGGTCCCCGCCGGCGGGGGCGTGCCCACGGTCCTGGTCGACCTCGACCCCGTCACCCAGATCGATTTCCATGGCCCGTCCTGGCTGCCGAACGGCGAACTCATGTACGTGACCCACTGGCAAAGCGGACGCGACAGCACGGGGCAGAAGGCGCCAGGCCTCACGTTCTTCGACGGCCGGCGTCAGATCCTGGTCCCCGGCGATTTCGGGAGCACCCAGGATTCGCCGATCCTCACGCCGTCCGGGCACCTCCTTTACCTGCTGAGCGGGGCCACGCCGGGCATCTGGGCCGTTCCGTTCGACCTTAAGGGGCATCGCGCGACCGGCGCGCCGGTCCTCGTGGCGCCCGCTGCCGTGACCCTCAGCGCCTCGGCGGACGGTTCGCTGCTCTACTCGGAGGGGTCGGAGCTCGACGTGCCTCACGAACTCGTCTGGGTGGATCGGTCCGGCGTGGAGATCGAAGCGGTCGGCAGGCCCCATGGCAGACTGGGCGGACCCCGCCTGTCGCCGGACGGCCGGCGCGTCGCGTTCGCCGCGGCCGACGGCGGCAACGTGGACGTCTGGGTCCTCGATCTGGAGACGGGGATCGAGACGCGGCTCACCTTCGGCCCGCAGCCGGAGTCCTCGCCGGAATGGCTGGCCTCGTCGTCCCGGCTGTCGTACGTCGAGCGGGACGGGATGCAGGCCCGCGTTCTGGCGATCAACGCCGACGGGTCCGGCGGGCAGCGGGAACTGGCGCCGACGGCCTCCAGCGCAGACTTCGACAACATCGCCATGGCGCCCGATGGCCGGTCGGCGCTCCGCATCATCGATCAGCGGGGGCACGGCAGCCTGCGGATCGGGCCCGTGCTTCCCGACGGCACCCTCGGTCCCCTGGAACCCCTGCTGAAGCGGGTTCCCGAGCCGAACGTGGGGGCGGCGACGATCTCGCCGGACGGTCGCCTGGTCGCCTACTCGACCAACGACCCGGGGCAGGTCGACGTCTTCCTGTCCCGGTTCCCCGCCGGCGAGGGTCAATGGCAGGTCGGCACCCAGGGCGGGTTCAGGGCCCGGTGGGCCCCGGACGGCCGCGAACTGTTCTTCATCGCCGGCAGCGGTCCGACGAAGCGCTCCATGGTCTCGGCCCGGGTGGACCCTGCGCAGGATCCACCGCTGGGGCCGGTCACGATGCTGTTCGAAAGCCGTGGTTTCCGCGATTTCGACGTGGCGCCGGGCGGGCAGCGCATCCTGACCACCCGCCCGGCCGGAGGCGGCGAGGGACCCACCCGGCACCTGGTGCTGGTGCAGAACTGGCAGTCGGGCCTCTCGCGGTAGAGCGCATTCGCTCTAGGCGTTGCCGGCCAACGCCCGGGGGAACAGGATGTTGTTCTCGAGATGGATGTGCTGGTGCAGGTCCTTCTCCAGCGCCGCAAGACCGTGCCACAGGGCCCGCCAGGTATTGCAGGCCTCCGCCGGTACGGTGTAGTCGTCCGTCAGTTCACGCATGCGCCGCAGGGCTCCGCCCACCGCCTCGTGCTCCTTTTCCATGACCGCGACCGGTCCGCCGGTTTGGGCGCCCTGCCCCTGCCGGATCATCGGGAACAGGATCTGCTCTTCCTTCATCATGTGCTGCTTGAGTTCAGCCTGGATCTCCAGGTAGAGGGAGAACAGTTCCGAAAGCCGCTCGGGGTCCTTGTCCCGGTGCACGTCGAGCACCTTGCGGGCCATCGATTCCAGGCGGGGCAGCTCCTCGTAGAGCGGCTGGTGGAAGGTGACCATGATGTGGTCGATCAACGCGCCGAGGGGGGCGGTGTCCCAGCGGCCCTCGGTCTCGTCCGCGACCTCCAGTTCCTTGGCGATCTCCGCCAGGATCGTTGCGGTTTCCAGTCCCTTGCCGGCGCACACGGCGCCAAGCGGTTCGCCCCCCCCGCAGCAGAAATCGATGCCGTGCCGGGCAAAGACGCGGGTGGCCAGCGGGTGTTGGGCAGCCAGTTGCCCCACTTTGGTTTCACTCGTGATCGTCATGGCAAGGTCTCCTCTATGGTCAGGTTATCGTGTCAACATTCGGGCTGAATCGGATCGGAGTCGCCCGGAACACGGTCCGTGGGCGCCAGCAGAATCGCCAGCGCAGCCAGAACACGGGCCGTACTGCTGCCCCTGGTCCGGCCGGCGGTCGCGTGGATCCCGGCCATGCCGATCAGGGCGTGGATCGTGCCCATGACGGGCACGAAGAGGGTTTCGGGTGCGATGTCGGTTCGAATCGTCCCATCCGCGGAACCATCCCGGAGCGCGGTCAGGACGAATCCCTTGGAGCGCCTGACAAGGTCCCGCAGCTGGGCGACGGCATCGGGGGGCAAGCTCAGGTAGGCCTGCTCGGAGCGCAGAACCCATGCCACCCCCGGGTCCGCTCCCACGATGCGCACCCGGTTTTCCGCCAGGGCGAGCAGGCGCTCAAGCGGTGGGAGGGTCGGATCCGGAAAGGTGGATTCGATCTTGGCCAGGGCGTGCCTGGCAGCTTCCTGCAGTATCGCCTCGCGAGACTTGAAATGCCTGAACAAGGCGCCTGTGGTGACCCCGACCTCTTCGGCCAGGGTGGACGTGGTCAGGGAGGCGATGCCCCGTTCACCGATGATGCGCAGGGCCGCGACCGCGATCTCCTCGCGACGGACGGCGCCTGATTTGCGTTTCGTGTTCTGCATGACCACAAGTAAGTAAATGGTTACTTGCTTGTCAAGGGGGAAGGAGTCCCGGTCGGATCCAGGCGGCGCGGATCGTCGGCGGCGCGGGTTTCGGCCTCGAGTTCGTCCGCGAACCAGTCTTCTCCGAAGAGCTCGATGGGGTGGGGCGTGCGGATAAAACCACTGCCGCAACGGAGGTCGCCCGCAGGGCAGTACTTGTCACAGCCCCAGCAAATCCGTTCGGGATGTTTCGGCCGCAGCAACCCGCGGGGAAGGCATTTTTCAGACATCGAGTTGATCCCCTCCGGCTTGTCTCGCCCCGCCGGGAACCGCAGAAATTCTGGCACTTGGCGGGCATTGCCCTGCATTCTTGCAGGTATCCGCCGGCGTCGCTTGTGGCGCACCAAAATCAATTCTGGACATCAAGGTACAGATTTAAGGTAGCGTCATTGACCCGGACGTCAAGGTCTACCCCAATTTTGCATAAATTCCTGATCAGGCGGCCTTTTCCAGACTCCGCATGATCCGATCGTAGTATGGTTGAACCTCCGCGTTCCGGCTCATCGTCAGGGTCAGCCCCCCGTTGGGACAGTGGAGCCGGCTCTTGAACGCGAAGGCGTGGCCACACGTCTGTTCCATGCCATGCCAAGATCGAAAGGGAGACGGAGTGCCGCACCCCGCACGCCTTGCCGAGTTCATAGATTCCCGTTCGCCGCAACAACTGCGGGAAATGCTGCATGAACTCGTCGCCGAATTGCCGCAAGTCGCCCGATATGTGAAGGACCGGGAGATGGCCCTGACGGAGGGGCCATCGGCGCTGCTCTCGGCTCTTCGCCAGGAGATCGACAAGATCTGCGACGGCGACAGTTACTGGGATGCCCACAACCGAGAGTGGAACCTCCCAGGCTTTGGTCGTGTGCATTCGCTGCTGGAGGATTTGATCGCCGCCGGCGGTGCCGATGAAGTTGCGGATCTGGGTGAAGATCTGATTCAACGGTTCTCGCAGGTCGTGGCCGAGTGCCACTGGGACGATAACCTGTCCTACGAGTTGCGGCCAGGGGTCGAACTGGTCGTCGCGGCGGTCAAGAAATCCTCGTGGTCACCGGAAGAGCGCCTGATCTGGGCCCTGGACATCGTGCTCGACGACGAATATGGGCTGGCAGAGCCTGTCGGCGACTACCTGCGGGGGCGGCATTCACGCAAGTCGTGGAATGTCGCCGCCGAACACCTGTTGGATCGCCTCGCCGACCTATCCCAGGCCCGCTCCGACAAGGACAATGCGGGATCCTGGCGACGTCGCAACCTCGTCCGTTTCGTCGTCGACGCCCTGGAACGCGCCGGACGCGTGAACGAGATCACGGCCCTGCTCGAAGAAGAAGCGGTCGACCACGGGCATTGGGATCTGTTGATCGATCACCTGATGGCGGCAGGCAGGTATGCCGACGTCGAAGACAGGATCGCGAAGTGCCTGCCCGAGATGACCGCGTCCCTGCCGGGC
>Ga0180009_10002416_pt1 | contig 21962 bp, 20 predicted proteins | sample OS_PC_MetaG_FD_123537 | JGI IMG/M metagenome (GOLD analysis project Ga0180009, IMG submission 123537) | Groundwater microbial communities from the Aspo Hard Rock Laboratory (HRL) deep subsurface site, Sweden - OS_PC_MetaG | ecosystem: Environmental > Aquatic > Deep subsurface > Groundwater...
GCGTTCGCCACGCAATTGAGCGCTACCCCCCCGGTCATGACGAGGTTGGGCGACGGCCGCTCCTTGACCATCGCCCGGACGATATGAACGACGACCTCTTCGGTGACGGTTTGCAGCGCATGCGCAATCGCCAGATGCCGGTCTTCGAGCAGGCTCCTAGGTCGGCGCGGCTCCCCGAAAATCTCGTAGAACTTGGCCGACAAGGGCTTCAGCTCGCCGTATCTGGGATACTGGAAGTAGTCCATGTTGACGGCGTACCGCCCACCCGCCTTGAGCCCGATCACATCCCGGAACCGCTGCACATAGCTGTCGTCCCCGCATGCGGCGAGCGCCATCACCTTGCCTTCGTCCGAGAACCCCCGGAAGCCGAGAAATTTCGTCACGAAGGTATAGACGAGCCCGATCGAATTCAGGATGCTCTCCTGGCCGTGTCGCTCGATCCGGTTGCCGCGCCCCGAATACACGCTGGAAGCTGCGTCGTCGCCGAAACCGTCCATGACCAGGATGTTTGCTTCTTCGAAGGGCGAAACGAAAAACGCCGCCGCGTGCGAATCGTGATGGCCGATGCACAATATCGGCGGCACTTTCACGAGACCTTCGGTAATACGGTTCAGCCGCCGGCTCAGGATGGCGCTGAGCCGCACGATCTCGTTGCGTTGCGGGGTATGCGTATTTTCGCGCAGCAGATTGAGGCTATGCGGCAGCCCGCTCAAAATGACCTGCGCGAAGCTTTGCCGCAGCTTGACTTCGTCCCAGGGCGCCGTAATGAGGTCGACTTCGGCAAGCCCCACCGCGCGCGGCCCCATGGCCTCGATGAGGCAGTGCCGCGGAAAAGCCTTCGTGCGCTTTTCCCTGTTGAGCCGCTCCTCCTCTAGGACGAGGGTCGGCACCCCGTCGTCGAGAAGCGCCAATCCACTGTCATGGGTCGCGGCGACCAGCCCCATAATCCGCAACGCGGCTCTACCTCCGTGCGACTCTTCCCCCCCGGGTGCGAGCCGGAGCGCCTACCTTCCGGCGGCTGCTCATAGCATCAGTCGGCCATTAGCGAAACTTTTTAGCCACCCCCCGCCAGGTCAATCGTTTCGGCCGTGGCAGTGCTTGTACTTCTTGCCTGAACCGCAAGGGCATGACGCATTGCGCGAGACCTTGCCCCAGGTCGCCGGATCTTTCGGATTGACCGTATCGGCGCCCTTGCGCGTTTGCAGCGGCGCGCGTCTTTCTTCACGCCCGTCATCGAATCGGGCGCGGCCCTCGATCACGGCATCCGCCATTTCGAACTCGTCGAGCCCAGTCGTCGCATCGATGTGGTGAGCTTCCATCGGCGGCAGTTCGTCGTACTGCAGGAACTCTTCTTCCTGATTGGGCGCCAATTCGATGTGCATGAGCTGGCCGGTCACTGCTTCCCGCAAGCGGCCCAGCAGCGCTTCGAACAGGACGAAGGCTTCGGTCTTGTATTCGTTGAGCGGATCGCGCTGTCCATAGGCGCGGAAACCGATCACCTGGCGCAGATGTTCCAGCATGACGAGGTGCTCGCGCCACAGGTGATCGAGCGTCTGCAACAGCACCATTTTCTCGATCTGGCGGAAAAGTTCCGGTCCGATCTCCGCGGCTTTGGCCGCCGCACGCTCGTCGACGGCCTTGATCAGCCGTTCCTCGATTTCTTCGTCCGCGATGCCTTCTTCCTCGGCCCAGTCCTTGATCGGCAGGTCGAGCCCGAACAGGTTCTTGACGGCTTCGGTAAGCCCATCGGCGTCCCATTGCTCGGCATATGCCTTCTCGGGAATATGCTTCGCGACGAGTTCGCCGACGACCTGGCGGCGCAGATCATTGACCGTCTCGGAAACATCCTCGCTCTCCATGATGCCGAGACGCTGCTCGAAGATCACCTTGCGCTGGTCGTTCATCACGTCGTCGTACTTGAGGACGTGTTTGCGGGCGTCGTAGTTGCGCGCTTCAACCTTCTTCTGCGCCATTTCAAGCGACTTGTTCATCCAGCGGTGCGTGATCGCCTCGCCTTCCTGCATGCCGAGCTTGCTGAGAATGCCGTCCATCTTGTCGGACCCGAAGATCCGCATCAGGTCGTCGTCGAGCGCCAGGTAGAACTTCGACCGGCCGGGGTCGCCCTGGCGGCCGGACCGTCCCCGCAGCTGGTTGTCGATGCGCCGGCTCTCGTGGCGCTCGGTCGCAACGACGTAGAGCCCGCCCGCTTCCAGGGCTTTCCGCTTGTTTTCGGCGACATCGGCCTCGATCTCCTGGCGCTTGGCCTTGATCTCGCTTTCCGAAGGTTCACGACCCTGGCGCGCCTCCTCGTCCTGCCAGTCGCGCAGGCGGAACTCGACGTTGCCGCCGAGCTGAATGTCCGTGCCGCGGCCGGCCATGTTTGTGGCGATCGTCACGGCGCCGGGTACGCCGGCCTGGGCGATTATGCTGGCTTCCTGCTCGTGATAGCGCGCGTTGAGAACCTTGTGATCGATCAGCGGCTTTCCCGCCTTTGCCGACCTGGCAAGTTCGACGAGGTGCTGGCCGACATCTTCCAGGTGCGCGCGATACTCGGCCTCCTTCGGCGATTTGAACGTCTCGGCCTGCGCCAGGATCTTCTGGCCCAGGTCGCCGATGTACTTCTTGTCCTTCAGAAGCTCGGAGAGATATTCCGACTTCTCGATCGACGCCGTACCCACGAGCACCGGCTGCCCGCGGCGCACCGCATCCGACAATTCCATGATGATGGCGCGGTATTTTTCTTCCTGCGTCCGGTAGACTTCGTCGTCCTCGTCGACACGGCCGACCGGCACGTTGGTCGGAATTTCCAGCACGTCGAGTCCATAGATGTCCATGAACTCGGCAGCTTCAGTCGCAGCTGTGCCGGTCATCCCGGCCAGCTTATCGTAAAGGCGGAAGTAGTTCTGGAAGGTGATCGACGCCAGCGTCTGGTTCTCGGGCTGGATTTCGGCGCCTTCCTTGGCTTCGAGCGCCTGGTGCAGGCCTTCCGAATAGCGCCGCCCCGGCATCATGCGTCCGGTGAACTCGTCGATGATGACGACGTCGCCGCCCTTGACGATGTAGTCCTTGTCGCGCTGGAACAGCTTGTGCGCACGCAGCGCCTGATTGATGTGATGCACGACCGATACGTTTTCGATGTCATAAAGGGTGGTACCCTTCAACAGGCCGGCGTCCGCCAGCAGCCCTTCCATGAATTCGTTGCCGGCGTCCGACAGCGCCACCTGCCGCTGCTTTTCATCGATGTCGTAATGCTCGGGCTGAAGCTTCGGTATCAGTTTGTCGACCGCCACGTAGAGATCGGCCTTGTCTTCGAGCGGGCCCGAAATGATCAGCGGCGTGCGCGCTTCGTCGACAAGGATGGAGTCGACTTCGTCGACGATCGCGAATGCGTGCCCACGCTGCACCATCTCCTCGGCGCTCATCTTCATGTTGTCGCGAAGATAGTCGAATCCGAGCTCGTTGTTGGTTGCATAGGTCACGTCGCAGGCGTATTGCGCCTTGCGCTGCTCGTCATCGAGCCCGTGAACGATGCAACCGACGGTGAGTCCGAGGAAGCGGTAGACCTGCCCCATCCACTCCGCGTCGCGGCTGGCGAGGTAATCGTTGACGGTCACGACGTGCACCCCGCGCTCGGTCAGCGCGTTGAGGTAGACCGGCAGTGTCGCCACAAGCGTCTTGCCTTCGCCGGTTTTCATCTCGGCGATGTCGCCGCTGTTGAGCACCATCCCGCCGATCAGCTGCACGTCGAAGTGGCGTTGGCCGAGCGTGCGTTTTGCGGCTTCGCGCACGGTCGCGAAGGCTGGCACCAGCAGGTCGTCGAGGCTGGCGCCGTTGGCCAGATCCTCCCTGAAAGTCGCGGTCCGCCGGCGCAATTCGTCGTCGCTGAGGACAGCGAGCTCGTTTTCAAGCCCGTTGATCGCCTCCACCCGTGGTCGAAACTTGCGCACCTGGCGCTCGTTGGATGAACCGAAAATCTTGGTCGCGATTGTGCCGAGAGAAAGCATCAAAGTCCTCGAGAGGCGTGGTGCGGACGGGATATCCGGCCGACGGTGAACGGTGAACAGGCAGCTCCGCAAACGGCGGGGTGCGGCCGCAAACGAGGCGGCAGCTGGGGTTTCACCTGTGGTTCGGCTGGTATTGATGGCGAACCTCAGGCAGAACGGGACGAGAACGCTGGACGCGAGTCATCTGTTGGCGAAGCCCCAGTGGCATCACGGCTGCACAGCAATAAGGAACGCTGGCAACGATTGTCAACGCGGCGAACAGCCTGTAGCCCGCTTCAATCCCGTCCGTCCTGTCCAATTCTTCACTTGGCAGGGCGCGGCTGCTCTGGTCTAACGGCCCGCGATAATCCACTCGTTGCGCGCAAGGTTGGCACGGCCTTCCAAGCGAACACGCCCGCCGTCGCACGAAAATGACCCCTGAAAACCGAGTTGAGAGCCAATGATCGCAAATATGTTGAGCAAATCGAGCCCGATCGCAATTCTGGTACTGGCTGCCGGCTTCTCATTCGCAGCCCTCGCGCCTGCTGCCGCTGAAGAGGTTAAACCGGTCATCGCCACCGTCAACGGCCACGACATCACGGAACGCGATGTCGCGCTTGCCGAAACTGAAATTGGTTCCGATCTCGGCCAGCTCCCCCCTGAGACCCGCCGCCGCGTCCTCGTGGAATACGTCATCGAGACCCAATTGATGGCCGATGCCCTCGAAAAGGAGAAGGCAGCCAACGGCCAGGATCTCGACAGCGCGCTCGCCTACTTCGAACGCCGCGCCAAGCGTGAAACCTATTTCGAAAGCAAGATCAAGGCATCGGTGAGCGAAGCCGCCGCCAAGACTTTCTTCGAGGACCGCGTCAAGGGCATGAAGCCTGAAGAAGAGGTCAAGGCCCGCCACATTCTCGTCGAGACCGAACCCGAAGCCCGCGACATCAAGGAAAAGCTCGCCCGCGGCGCCAATTTCGCGGAACTGGCCAAGGAATTCTCCAAGGACCCCGGCACCAAGGACAACGGCGGACTGCTTGGATTTTTCTCACGCGGCCAGATGGTGCCGCAGTTCGAGGAGGCTGCGTTCTCGGCCGACCTCAACGAAGTCTCCGAGCCGGTGCAGAGCCGTTTCGGCTGGCATCTGATCGTGGTCGAGGAAAAGCGCCAGAAGCCGCTTCCCAAGTTTGACGAGGTCAAGGAACGCATCCTCAACGGCATGATCCACCAGAAGGCCCAGGCCGTGGCTCAGGAACTGCGCAGCGGCGCCAAGATCGACTACCTAGACGCCGACATCAAGAAGCAGGTGGCCGAAGAACAGAAGCGCGCCGACGACCAGCAGCAGCAGGTGATCAAGCAGATAGAGGAAATGAAGAAGGCCCAGGACGCCCAGGCGGCTGGCGAAGAAAAGCCTGGCGCTGCCCCTGCCCCTGCCGCTGAAGAGAAGAAGTAACGTCAGCGCGCGCAGAGGCCATCCCGGCCGTGGTCCGGCCAAGTCCCGGCCGGGTTCCGGCCGGGTTCCGGCCAGTGTTCCGGGATCCCCCGGAATCCCCCGGAGCGTTTCGGCTCCTCAAATTGATTACGGATTCCCGTCGATGGGTAAACCTTATCCCGTCTCCCCATTCGCTCCCAAATCCCTGCCCGACATGCCGGTCATCCCCGGAGTCCGCTTTGCCACCGCCGCAGCCGGCATCCGCTACGCCGGCCGCACCGACCTGCTGCTCGCAGTGTTCGATCCCGGAACGGTCGTCGCCGGCGTCCTCACCCAATCGAAAACGCGCTCCGCGTCCGTCGAATGGTGCGCCGAGCAGCTCAAGCATGGCCGCGCCCGCGCCCTTGTCGTCAATTCCGGCAATGCCAACGCCTTCACCGGGAAACGCGGCGAGGAAGCCGTCAGGCTGACCGCCGAAGCGGCCGCCAAAGCCGTCGGCTGCGCCCCTGAAGAAGTGTTCATCTCGTCGACCGGCGTTATTGGTGAGCCGCTCGACGTCGGCAAGTTCGCCCACCTGTTGGACGGCCTTGCCGCAGCCGCTTGCAGCGATGCCTGGACGCAAGCCGCGCGGGCGATTCTGACCACCGACACCTTTCCCAAGCTGACGACCGCCACTCTGGCCGGAATCGGCGACGGCAGCGCCCGCCTTTCGGGAATCGCCAAGGGGGCCGGCATGATAGCCCCCGACATGGCGACGATGCTGTCCTATCTGGCAACCGATCTCGCGATATCTCAGCCGCTCCTGCAGCGCGCCGTCTCCGCCGCCGCCGACAAAACTTTCAATTGCATCACCGTCGACGGCGACACCTCGACCAGCGACACCGTACTCGTCTTCGCCACCGGCAAGGCAGCCGAACGCGGGCTCCCGACCCTCGATGCTGCAAACATGCCGTTAGATGCGTTTTCCGAGGCGCTCTTGGGCAGCATGCACAGCCTCGCCCAGGCCATCGTCCGCGACGGCGAAGGGCTGACGAAGCACGTCACGATCAAGGTCACTGGCGCCGAAAACGACCGCGCTGCCCGCGTCATTGCCTTCTCGATCGCCAATTCCCCGATCCTGAAGACGGCGATCGCCGGCGAAGATCCCAACTGGGGCCGGGTCGTCATGGCCGTCGGCAAGGCTGGCGAAGCCGCCGACCGCGACAAGCTCGACATCTGGTTTGGACCCTGCCAGATGGCCAAGGCTGGCGAACGCGCCCCCGATTACAACGAGACCGCCGCCGCTGCCTACATGAAGAACGCGGAACTCGAGATCCGCGTCGACGTTGGGGTCGCCGATGGCAAGGCGACGGTGTGGACCTGCGACCTGACTCACGGTTACGTATCGATCAACGCGGATTACCGCAGCTGATTTCGCGGCAGGCAACCCGGCTTCCGCCTTCGATGACCAAGGGGCGTTTCATGGAACCTTCGTTCTGGCACGAGCGGTGGCACAAGGGCGACATCGGCTTCCATCGCGATGCGGCGCACACCGCTCTCGACAGCCATTGGAGCGCGCTCGGCATCGCACCGCCCGCCGTTGTATTCGTCCCCCTTTGCGGCAAGAGCCTCGACATGGCGTGGCTGGCCGGCAAGGGTTATCGTGTACTCGGCGTCGAATTGAGCCAGTTCGCCATCGACGCCTTCTTCGACAGCCAGAACCTGACACCCACGACCCGTCGGCAGGGCGCTTTCACCGTCAGCGCTGCCGGCCCTTATGAACTGTGGTGCGGCGATCTCTTCGCGCTGCCCGCCGACGCCCTGCACGAAATCGCCGCCGTCTATGACCGGGCAAGCCTCGTTGCGCTGCCGCCAGCGACCCAGTCCGCCTACGCCGACTGGCTCCCGAGAATGACCGGCAAGGCCCCCATCCTGCTCGTCGGCCTAGCTTACGATGAATCCGAAATGGACGGGCCGCCATTCTCGATCCCGCAGAATCGGATTCGCCAATTGCTCGGCGCCAACTATGATATCGATGTCCTGTCCGACGAGGACGTCATGCAAGCCAACGCCGGGATGAAGAAGCGCGGACTGACCGCGTTGCAGGAAACGGTCTACCGGGCGCGGAGAATAAGAGAATAACATGAGTGAGTTGAGTACCCTGGAAGCCGTGGAGCCCGCCCCGAAGGCGTCCGCGCGCAAGTCCGTCCCGATCGTGCTGGTGGCTGCCGCGGCCCTTGTCGATGCCGACAACCGTGTGCTGATCTGCAAACGCCCGGAAGGCAAGTCGCTCGCCGGACTCTGGGAATTCCCCGGCGGCAAGGTCGAGCCTGGGGAATCGCCTGAAGCCGCGCTCGTCCGCGAGCTGGGGGAAGAGCTGTCGATCAAGGTCTGCGAAACCTGCCTCAGCCCGTTTACTTTCGCCAGCCACACCTACGAGAAGTTCCATCTCCTCATGCCGCTGTTTTTGTTGCGCAAATGGGAAGGCGAAGTCACGCCGACGGAGCACCCCGAAATCGCCTGGGTTCGCGCCAACCGGCTGAGCCGTTACCCGATGCCGCCTGCCGATACCCCGATGATACCGTTGTTGCGCGATTTGCTGAGCTGACCGATTTGCTGAACTGGCTTGCCAATAATCCGTCCAGTATTCTGGATCGAATGCTTAATTCAGGGCGTTGACTTTTTGTATACAAACCAGTCCGCGACTGCGTACGAGAATCCGCCAGCGTGCCGAATGCCTGATGGTAGGGCGCAAAAAGCCCATCGCGATATTACAAACTCGGGCGTTGGATGCAGTCGGCCCAACATGTCTTTCGTCATGAGAGAAAGCAGCTCGGCCCGCCTAACTTAAACGAGCACGCTCGGTCTCAATGTATGCCTGCCCGCCTGCACAAACCGGAGCTGCATCCAACGCCCGAGAGACATTAGCAACGGCACATTACAATATCTTCATCTATATGGGTGAACAGCGTTGATTTGCATCCAGAACATCGAAAACGAAGGAAACTCGAAACAAGTTTGCGCTCGTATACATAAATATTCGTTTCATGGAATGAGATTGCCGGTATCTCCGCTCGCAACGCTCGACTGAGTGCTTTCGGCTCAGTCCTCTGTCTTTGACCCGAGCACTTTTGCGAGGCTGATTTTCCCCGACCCCGGCACCAGTGGTTTTGGCTGGCTTTCATGCGGCACCCAGGCTGTCAGCGACAGAATTTCGAAGGTCGCGGGCACGCGGCCGTCGTAGAGCGCAAACAGATCCGCGTAGATCTCGCAGGCCCGTTGCACCAGCCCCCGGGTCACCGGCACGCGCCGCCGTCCGGTCAGCATGTTGCTGGCGCCCATCGCCCGTAGATCCTGCATCAACGCGAGCGGCGACCCGTATGTCACCGTGATCGTCTCGCTGTCGGCAACCGGCAGCGCGAACCCCGCACGCTGCGCCAGCGATCCGAGTGCACGCACATCGGCGAACGGCGCCACTCGCGGCGACGCCCCGCCCAGCATGTCCGCCTCGGCACTCAGCCAGGACTGGCGCAACTCCTTCAGCGTTTCTCCCCCGAGCATTGCAGCCAGAAACAGCCCGTCGGCCTTCAACGCCTTGCGAACCTGCACGAACGTCCCCGGCAGGTCGTTGACGAATTGCAGCGATAGTCCGGAGACCACGAGGTCGAAAACGCCGTCGGTGAACGGCAGGGCTTCCTCGTCGCAGCGCACGCGCGGCCCGGCACAGGCCGACAGCATGGCATCGCAAGCATCCGCATCGATCACCAGCCCGACATTGGGAAGCCTTCGGATCAGTTCGCTGACTGCCCCGTTATGCGCCCCGAGGTTGAGGGCCTTCGGGAAGTCGCGCTGCACGATCTGCAAGCGCTCGCCAATATCGTCCGCCACCCGCCGCAATAGGAAGTCGTGGGCCCCGGCGACTGACGCGAAGCGGTTTCGCCGCCGCGCGAGCAGCTCCCGGTCGAAAGGCTTGGCGTCGTCGTGCTGCATCGACTCCCCGTATAACTGTTGCCGGCATTGGGTTACCCTGGCGAAAGTACCACGCCGCCAGTTGACCTCCCAACCCTGACTCTTCCCCAGCATCGTCCAAACTCATTCCAAGCCCCAACCATGACCACGACCGACACCAGTCTCGACGCCGCGGCAACACCCCCCGAAAGCGTCCCCGAACCGGCCGATGTTCGGGATCCAGCGCTCGACGCCGCACGAAGGTCGTCAAGTCCCCCTGTTTCAGGGCTGGTCGCCAGCTTCAGGAACTGGTTGACCGATCTGCTGATGCCGCCGGTCTGCCTCGCCTGCCAGGAAGCGATCGCCAGCCGCGATGCGCTGTGTCCGGACTGCTGGCGCGGCGTCGACTTCATCGGCCCACCGCTTTGCGACCGCCTCGGCATCCGCCTTCCCTATTCGACCGGTGGCATCATGATCTCGGCAGCAGCAGCGGCGCGACCGCCACCCTATGCGCGAGCGCGGGCTGTCGCCCATTACGAAGGCGCCATGCGAAAACTCGTCCACGGCCTCAAGTTCCGCGACCGCCACGAAGTCCGCAGCCTTTTCGGAACCTGGCTTTGCCGGGCCGGTCGCGACCTCATCGAGGATGCCGACGTTATCGTCCCTGTCCCCTTGAGCCGGTCGCGTCTCCTGCAGCGCCGCTTCAATCAGTCGGCGATCCTCGCCCAGGAAGTCGCACGCATCACCGGTTTACCGGTCCACACTACCGCATTGCACCGCACCCGGCGCACCCAGCGTCAGGTCGGCCTCTCGCGTGAGCAGCGCCGCGACAACGTCCGTGGCGCGTTCGAGGTGCCGCGCCGCCAGCTCGGCAAAATCCAGGGCCGCCGCGTGCTTCTGATCGACGACGTCATCACCACCGGCGCCACGGCGGAAGCCTGCACCACGACGCTTCTGAAGGCTGGCGCAACCGATGTCGACGTGCTCGCCGTCGCCATCGTCGCTGACCCGCTGCGCATCACCACGTGACCCATTCGTCCCCAGGCTTTTCGCCGGGGTTTCCCAACCCTATGTAATGCGCAGAGGGAGACAAGAGCGCGCATGACCAACGACACCGCCCAGCCCGACGACGCCGGCCCGCTGCCCATCGTCATCTACACCACGATGCTTTGCCCGTTTTGCCACCGCGCCAAGCACCTCCTCAACAAGAAGGGGGTCGGGTATAAGGAAATCGACGTCACGCTGCGCCCGGGCGAGCGTCTTGCCATGCGCGAAAAGTCCGGCGGCCGCAACACCGTGCCGCAGATATTTATCGGCGAAACCCACGTTGGCGGCTGCGATGAACTTTTCGCCCTCGACCGCGACGGCCGCCTTGACGGGCTGCTCAAGGGCACCGTTTAGTTGAGCGGTTGGATTTTCCTCCGTCTCACCGACCAATCGAGCCAGCTTCGATGCCTGAACGTTCCGCCCAGCCCGTTTTTCGCGCCAGTCTCGTGCAGATGTGCTCGGGCCGCGATCCGGACCGCAATACCGCCGCCGCCAGCGAATTGATCCATGAGGCAGTCGCCGCCGGTGCGAACTATGTGCTGACGCCGGAAGTCACCAACGTCATGGAAGTCGAGCGCGAGGCGCTTTTCGCCGCCGCCGAGCCCGAAGATCGCAACCGCTCGCTTGCCTCCTTCAAGGCGCTCGCCGCCGAATTGTCCGTTTGGCTCCACATCGGTTCGCTCGCCATCCGCAAATCGCCCGACAAACTTGCCAACCGCTCCTACCTGATCGCGCCCGACGGCAATATCGCCGCCCGCTACGACAAGATCCATATGTTCGACGTTTCGCTCGCCAATGGCGAAGTCTATTCCGAGAGCACCAACTACGCCGCCGGCAGCGAGGCGGTCGTTGCCGCCATGCCCTGGGGCGGACTTGGCATGACCATTTGCTACGACCTGCGCTTCCCCTACCTGTTCCGCACCCTCGCCCTCAACGGCGCCCGCATGATCGCCGTCCCGGCAGCCTTTACCCGCCCGACCGGCGAGGCCCATTGGCATGTCCTGCTGCGCGCTCGCGCAATCGAGACCCAGTGCTTCGTCTTTGCCGCCGCCCAGGGCGGCACGCATGAGCACGGTCGCAAGACCTATGGCCACTCGCTCATCATTTCGCCGTGGGGCGAAATCCTCGCCGAGGGCGGCGAAAGCCCCGGTGTCGTCACCGCCGATATCGATATGTCGAAGCTGGAAGAAGTCCGCGCCCGCGTCCCCTCGCTGAGGCCAAACGCCTCGTTTTCGATTGCCGCTCCCGCAGCAGGCGAGGCTGCCGCCGCAGGAGGTTCCAGCCGATGATCAAGTACGCGCTGCGCTGCGCGAACGCACATGAGTTCGAGGTCTGGTTCAATTCCATTGCAGCCTATGACGAACAGCGGCATGCCAAGCGGTTGCGCTGCCCGGTCTGCGACGGCGACGACATCGAAAAGGCCCTCATGGCCCCAAGCGTGGTGACGACGAAGGGCAAGGCAAAGTCGGTTCCGACGGCCGGCGTCGAGCCCTCGTCTGCTTCGCCCGGCTCAAATGCCCCCGGCGCATACGTGCCGGTTGCGACAGCCCCGCCGCCGGCCAAGGTCATCGAATTCCTGCGCGAAATGCGCAGCTTCGTCGAAGCCAACACCGAAGATGTCGGCAAGGCCTTCGCCGAGGAAGCGCGCAAAATCCATTACGAGGAGGCCGAGCCGCGCGGCATCCGCGGCGAAGCCACCACCAGCGAACTCCGCGAATTGGACGAAGAAGGCATTACGGTCGCAGCCCTGCCCCGCCTTCCCGAGGATCGGAACTGAGACGACGGTTTATTTACATTGGGAAAGCGCGACGAAAGTAGTCCTAAACGACCTCCACCTCGAGCAGCCCGACGCCCTCCACTTCCCCGACCATCCGGTCGCCCCGCTGAACCGCACCGACACCCGCCGGCGTTCCTGTAAAGATCAGGTCCCCCGGTCGCAGGACAAAGAACCGCGACAGCGTCGCGATCTGCTCTGCCACCGACCAGATCATCTCATTGAGGTCGCCGGTCTGCCGCCGCGCGCCGTTGACGTCGAGCGTGATCGCCCCGCCGGCGGGATGCCCGCACGCCGAAACCGGGACGATTCGCGAGCACGGCGCGGCCTCGGCGAAGGATTTGCCGGTATCCCAGGGACGACCCATCTTCTTGGCCTCGCCCTGCAGATCGCGACGCGTCATGTCGAGGCCGACTCCATAGCCGAAGACCTTGCCGAGAGCGTCTTCAACGGCGATCCGCTCGCCGCCCTCGCCCAGCGCCGCAACCATCTCGATCTCGAAATGCAGCTCCGCCGTTTCGGCAGGATAGTGCATGAAACCCGCTCCCGTCAGGTCATCTGCCGCCTTCTGGAAGAAGAACGGCGGCTCGCGATCGGGATCGTGGCCCATCTCGCGGGCGTGCGCGGCGTAATTGCGGCCTATGCAGTAGATCCGGTGCACCGGGAACACCGCCTCCCGCCCCGCAACGGCCAGTACGACCGGCGCTACCGGCGCAAACACGAACTCCGTATCGGCTTTTGCCATGTCGATCCTTTCCATTTGAACCGTGGGACGAGGTGCGGAGCACCCGCCCCTGCGTCCAAGCCACGCTGGTAGTTATCCCGCCGATATGCTACGCGGCTGCAGCAATTCCTTCGACGCCTTCGCTTCAATCGACGGACGCGCTGGACCGCATTCCGGCCGCGGACACGATAAGTGCGCCGAAAACAACACCAGGGCCCGGGCCCAAAGAGCCATGAAACAGGCGCTCAAACACCCGCCCCCACAGCATTCGGAACCCCGATGGACATCCGCAATATCGCGATTATCGCACACGTCGACCATGGCAAGACCACGCTCGTCGATGAACTCCTGAAACAATCCGGCGCCTTCCGCGACAACCAGCGCATCGCGGAGCGGGCGATGGACTCCAACGACATCGAGCGCGAGCGAGGTATCACGATCCTCGCCAAGTGCACCAGCGTCGTCTGGAAGAACACCCGCATCAACATCGTCGACACGCCCGGCCACGCCGACTTTGGCGGCGAAGTCGAGCGCATCCTCAACATGGTCGACGGATGTATCGTCCTCGTCGACGCCTCCGAAGGCCCGCTGCCGCAGACCAAGTTCGTCGTCACCAAGGCCCTCAAGCAGGGCATGCGCCCGATCGTCGTGATCAACAAGATCGATCGCCCCGACGAGCGCCACAACGACGTCCTCAACGAGATCTTCGACCTCTTCGCCAACTGCGATGCGGATGACGATCAGCTGGATTTCCCGGTCCTATACGGCTCAGGTCGCAACGGCTGGATGGCGGCCGACCCGTCGGGCCCGCAGGACGACCTGGCCCCGATGTACGACCTGATCCTCAAGCATGTGCCGCCGCCGACGGTCCACCCGGGCGCCTTCCGCATGCTGGCGACGACGCTCGAAGCCGATCCCTTCCTCGGCCGCATTCTGACCGGGCGCATCTTGTCGGGCGCCGTCAAGCCGAACATGTCGGTCAAGGCGCTGAGCCGTGACGGCAAGCTGATCGAGAACTTCCGCATCTCCAAGGTCCTGGCGTTCCGCGGCCTGGAACGCACCTCCGTCGACCTGGCCGAAGCCGGCGACATCGTCGCTATCGCAGGCATGAGCGAAGCCAACGTCGCCGACACCATCTGCGACCCGTCGATCGAAGCAGCCATCCCGGCTCAGCCAATCGACCCGCCGACCCTGTCGATGACCTTCCGCATCAACGACGGACCGTTTTCCGGCCAGGAGGGCGACAAGGTGCAAAGCCGCGTCATCCGTGATCGCTTGATGCGCGAAATCGAACGCAACGTCGCCATCCGCGTCGAAGAATCCGAAGACAAGGAAGCCTTCATCGTTTCCGGCCGCGGTGAACTTCAGCTTGCGATCCTTATCGAGAACATGCGCCGCGAAGGCTTCGAGCTGACCGTTTCCCGCCCGCGCGTCGTCTTCAAGAGCGAACCCGAAACCGGTCAGCGCCTGGAGCCGATCGAAGAGGTTATCGTCGACGTCGACGACGAGCACACAGGTGTCGTCGTCAAGAAGCTGTCCGAGCGTCGCGGCGACATGGTCGAAATGAAGCCGTCGGGCGGCGGCCGCACGCGGCTCGTGTTCCGCGTCCCGACCCGTGGTCTCCTCGGCTACCAGTCCGAATTGCTGTCCGACACGCGCGGCACGGCTGTCATGAACCGGTTGTTCCACGCCTACGCGCCTTACAAGGGCGAGATTCCCGGCCGCCGCACGGGCGTGCTGATTTCCAACGGCAGCGGCGAAGCCACCGCCTACTCGCTGTTCTATCTGCAGGACCGCGGCCCCCCGATGATCGGCCCGCAGACCAAGGTCTACGAAGGCATGATCATCGGCCAGCACACGCGCGAGAACGACCTTATCGTCAACGTCGTCGAGGCCAAGAAGCTGACCAACGTGCGCGCGTCGGGCAAGGACGAGAACCTGACGCTTTCGCCCCCCATGAAGCTGTCGCTCGAAGCGTCCCTGAGTTACATCGCCGACGACGAACTCGTCGAGATCACGCCCGAGAACATCCGCCTGCGCAAGCGCTGGCTCGATCCTAACGAGCGCAAGAAGCAGGAACGCAAGCGCGACGCCGAAAGCAAGGTCGCTTAGGTCGCGTCAGCGAGCGGCGCGCTTGAATCTCAAGCCACCAGATTGCGCTGGTTTTCGACGTGGCCGTGCGACGTCAGCCGGTAGACCATCGGCACGCCGGTCGCCACTTCCCGCTCCAGGATCTGCTGTGCTGTCAGCATCTCCAGATACATGATCAGGGCGCGAATGGAATTGCCATGCGCCGCCACGATGACGTTCTTGCCGGCCTTTACGTCCGGCCAGATACGCGTCTTGTAGAACGGCAGCACGCGGGCAGCTGTGTCTTTGAGGCTCTCGCCGCCCGGCGGCGGCACGTCGTAGCTGCGACGCCAGATCAGGATCTGCTCTGCACCGAAGCGCTGCCGCGCCTCATCCTTGTTCAGACCGGAAAGTTCGCCGTAGTCGCGCTCGTTGAGCGCCTTGTCGCGGATCACCGGCAGACCGTCCTCGCTCTGCCCGAGGTTCTCCATGATCAGCGACAGCGTCCGCTGGGCCCGCTGCAGCATGCTCGTATACGCCACATCGAAGTGGATGCCCTGGGCTTTGAGAAGCTGGCCGGCCTTTTTGGCTTCGGCGACGCCCTGTTCCGTCAGATCGGGATCCCGCCAGCCGGTGAACAAATTGCGCTTGTTCCACTCGCTTTGACCGTGGCGCACCAGCACAAGCACGTTATCCATCCTCTCGCGTTCCTCGGAGTTCTTTTTGGGCGTTGGCCAGTTGCTATAGGCCGAGAACGTCGATCATGGAATAGAGTCCCGGCTCTTTGTCGCGCGCCCATATCGCCGCCTTGACGGCGCCGCGGGCAAAGATCGAGCGATCCTCGGCGTGATGCGACAAAGTGATTCTCTCGCCGTTTCCGGCAAAAAGCACGCTGTGATCGCCGACGACCGAGCCCCCGCGCAGGCTCTGCATGCCGATATCGCCCGCCCGGCGCGGCCCGGTATGGCCATCGCGCACGCGGACGGCTTTCTCCCCCAGCGCCACCCCACGGCCTTTTGCCGCGGCTTCCGCCAGCATCAATGCCGTCCCCGACGGGGCATCGACCTTGTGCCGGTGGTGCATTTCGACGATCTCGATATCGAAATCGACATCGAGCGCGGCGGCGACCTTGAGGGTGAGCGCTGTCAGCAGGTTGACCCCGAGGCTCATGTTCCCGGCCTTGACGATCGCCGTCCGTTGCCCGGCCTCGGCAATCGCCGCTTCGTCCTCGGTGCTGAACCCGGTGGTGCCGATGATGTGCGCCACCCCGTGCTCTGCCGCCGAGCGCGCAAACCCGACCGTTGCCGCCGGCGCGGTAAAGTCGAGGATCGCGTCTGCCCCTGCAAAGACTGCGTTGGCGTCAAAACTGACGACGACTCCCAGCGGCTCAAGACCGGCAAGCGTGCCAAGATCGGCCCCGACAGCCGGCGAACCGGGCTGCTCCGTCCCGCCCGACAGGACCGCCCCTTCGGTCTCGCAGACGGCGCGTATCAGCGCTCTACCCATGCGCCCGGAGGCGCCCATCACTGCAATTTTCACGTCAGCCATGCGTTCCTGTCGATCCTTGGAGTTTCAGCGCACAGGCCGATGCGCCGCCAGTCATCACGCCTTCTTCGCCCGCTCGATCCCTTCAGTAATGTTTCTGCGGGCTTCCTGGAAGTCTCCCCAGCGCTCGATCTTGACCCACTTGCCCGGTTCGAGGTCCTTGTAGTGCTCGAAGAAGTGCTGGATCTGGCTCGTCGTGATGTCGGGCAAATCGGTATAATTGCGCACCCTGTCGTAGCGCTGGGTGGTTCTCGACGAAGGCACCGCGATGATCTTCTCGTCCCCGCCCCCGTCATCTTCCATTCTCAACACGCCGATCGGCCGGCAGTTGATGACCGCTCCCGGGAAAATCGCCCGCGAATTGCAGACGAGCACGTCGACCGGATCGCCATCCGCAGAAAGCGTATGCGGGATGAACCCGTAATTTCCCGGATAACGCATCGGCGTATACAGGAAACGGTCGACGAAAAGCGTTCCCGCCTCTTTGTCCAGCTCATACTTGATCGGGTCGCCGCCAACCGGCACCTCGATGATGACGTTGATATCTTCAGGCGGGTTATAGCCGATTGAAATGGCTTCGATGCGCATGGGGTGTCTCCAATTGACGGGATGGCCTCGTCCCGGCCCGCTGTGTGATGACTTCTACACTCTGCATATCGGGGAAATCGGCCGAGCACGATTCGCATTTGGTGGCACATCAAACCCTCGAAGGCGCGCTTCAGCATCATGACAGGCCTGCCAATCACTTAACCCCAGACGTACCCGAACTTCTCAAGCCGTGCCCCCGTCGTCAGGTCGATGCAACGATGCTTCGCAAGCCCGCCGCGATGCGCATAAAACGAACGCGCGCCCCGGTTCTCACGCAGCACCCACACGATCAGCCCATTAAGGCCGCGATCGTCGAGGTGGGCGCGGCAGCCTTCGAACAGATGCTCGCCAAAGCCGAGGCCCTGATACAGCGGCGCAAGGTAGAGTTCGTAGATCTCGCCCTCTTCCCGGCCCTGGCTGCGAGACTTGCCGAACGAGGCATAGCCTGCCGGCTGGCCGAGAACCTCCAGCAGCAGGTGCGGACCGCCCGCCACTAGTGCGCGCGTCCACCAACGCTCGCCATGACGCTTGATCGTTTCGCTTAAAAAGACGTGCGGGATGATGCCGGAATAGGCCTGGCGCCAGGACTCTTCGAAGATCCCGGCCAGTGCACCTGCATCCGACGCGACCGCCGGGCGAACTGAGACGTTTGGGTTGGTCTCCAGCATGACCGTCAGCCTAACAGCCTTGCTGGTCCCGAGACAAAAGAAAAGCGGCGCCGGAATGAACCCGCGCCGCTTCCTCGACCCGGCGCTAAACGCCGGCAACGAGACTTCACTTAGTTCTTGAACTGCTCGAAGTTCTTCGCCGAAGCCGTGTTCATCGTTTCGAACGTCTGACGGGCAACCTTCGTGGAGAGTTCGAAGAGTTCTTTCGTCTGCGCGCCGGCAACGGCGAGCTGCTGCTGGAAGAAGTTGGCCTGCAGGCGTGCGGCTTCCGGAACCGTCTTCGCACGTGCGATGGACTCGGCGGCATCGAACACGGCCTGGGCGTTGACCGCCGTATTATGGACGACCTTCTCGCCGAGAGCCTTGGCGCCGGCCTGGGCTGCCAGCATCACTTCTTCGGCAGCCTTGGCGTTGTCCTGGGCGACGGACTGCATCTTGGTGAAGGCTTCGCGCGACTTCGTGATCGAATCTTCGGCGAAAGCCTGGATGTTTTCAGGAATACGGGCATCCTTGGCGGCTGCAAACATATCCTGGGCCTGGCGGGTGAACTGCTCGTTCATGACTGATCTCCTTTGGATGGGGCTGTTGTGTTGTATGCGCGAAGCGGACTCGATGGGGATGATTTGGCCCGAGGGCGTCGCCTATCTATTCAACGCGATTGCGACAACCTCAGTTGCGATATTGGCAATATAGTGCGGTCGATTGTGCAGTGCAACAAAAATCTTCAGTTCAGTTCATAAACGTTGGTAGGGGGAAGGATCAGAAGGCCTTGTATACCGGGGCTGACATGGGGCAATGCACCGCAACAAATACCTGCCCTGACCATCAGTGCGCCGCAGCAGATTCTGCTTTTGAAATCAGCCGGTTCGTCAGCAGATCGCGTGAAAACGGTCGCGATAACCAAGCGCCGATCGATCGAACAATATGTCCTGTGGCTTGAGCGGCCGGGCAAGTGCCAGTCCCTCCAGCGCGCGGCACCGCGACAAAGCGACATAGGCCTGTCCGTGGGCGAAGGTGCCTCGTCCGAGATCGATATAAGCCCGCTCGAGCGTCAATCCTTGCGATTTGTGGATGGTCAGGGCCCAGGCGAGCCGCAACGGGAATTGTGTGAACGTCCCCGCCACCGTCTCGACCACCTTCTCTTGAGCCTTATCGTAGGCATAGCGCCTCTGTTCCCAGGCCACCTGCTCTATTTCGTACTCCCGGCCCTCGATGTCGATCCACACACGGTCCTCGGTCAGCCGCGACACCCGCGCGATGGACCCGTTGACCCAGCGCCTGTCGGGATCGTTGCGCAGCATGATCACCTTGGCCCCTGGCTTCAGGACGAGTCGCGAGTCGGTCGGGTGGGCGCCCTGGCTGAATTCGCCGGTCAGGCCGGCTTCGTAGGCGCGCGGCTCGCTCGGCAGGGCGTCGAGGTAGGCAATGTTGATACGCTGCGCCGCCGCGTTGGTCGGCGTCAGGATCACGTACGGGTCACCTTCGCTCAGCGTCCGGATGGGTGAGACGCGCTCGTTCAGCGCCTCGAGATCCTCTTCGTCGACATCGCCCTCCCGGATGCGGTTCAACACCCGGATCAGGTTTTCATCCGACTGCCGGAACACCTTGTTGAGTTCGAGGAGCGCCGTCCCCGCACCCTCGCTCAGCGACGCAACGGAGAAAAAGAACGGCCCGCCGAAATTGAATTCCAGGTGCTCGGCAACTTCCGCCTCCTGCACCACCGGCGGCAACTGATGCAGATCCCCGAAAAGAATTAGACGGCAGCCGCCGAAAGCTTCGCGCGCCCGCCCCCGGTTGAGCCGCAGCGATTGATCGATCGCCCACATCAGGTCGGAGCGCACCATCGACACTTCGTCGATGATGATCAGCTGCAGCTTGCGCATGACGCTGCCATTGCGGCTTCGCTTGATGTCTTCAGGTCGGATGAGGCGCGGCGGCAGGCCGAAGAACGAGTGGATCGTCTGCCCGCCGATATTGACCGCCGCAAGCCCGGTGGGCGCCAGGACGACCATCTCGCTGGCTAGCATGTCGCGAATGGCGCGCAACAGCGTCGACTTGCCGGTGCCCGCGCGCCCCGTCACGAACAGATGGCCGTCGTCCTTCTCGATGAAATCAAGCGCCGCCTGATATTCGTCGGTCTGCGTCAGGCCTTCCGGCCAGCGGGTCACGATTTCGGTCATCGGTATCCAGACATGACGGCGAACGAGCGCGCCGCCTGCTCGCGCAGCCCGCCGCTTGGAATGCCGATCGGTTGCGTTGCCGGTTGCCGTGTTGCCAATCGTTGTGAACTTGGTGTTGCCGGCTTCGTGTTGCACGTCTCACCCGCTTAGGCGCGTTTGCAGGAGCTGTCAAAACCGCCTGTGCGTCTTTCCCCTGGATAACAAGCCCATTCTCCCCACCGAATGACCCCGCCCCGGAAGTTGACGGCACGCTTCGCTGCGAGCAATGCGGGCTAACGCAGCTGCAATGCGATGCGCCGCTCAGCGACGACCACTGCCGCCCCGCCCTCAGCTGGCTGGCGAAGCACCGAGACACTGCCTTTGTAAATGCCCTCTGGCCAACGTTTGGCCACCAGCTTCTTGCCTGCATAGATCATTTGCACGGCCTTGTTGCGATCGAGCGGCTTCGTCGTATTGGCGGCGCGAAACCCTTGCGGCCCGTCAACCGCAACGCTGATCCGGTCGCCGGCCTTGAGGTTGATCATCCGCGCGTAGAACAGCAGCGCCGGGCTGTCCGCCCGAACCACCGCCGGCTGATGGTCCCGCTCCATTTCGTCATTGTCAGGAGGGGTTCCTGCAAAGCCGGCATCGAAGATGACGTACCGGCCATAACCAAGCCGCTCGCGCAAGTCGCTTCGCCATAACCCTTCAGAAGTCTGCGCCTTCGCATCGCAGGCAGTTCCCGCCGCCGCCACGCGCCCGAGAAACGGATCGACAACCACGTCGTCGTGCCGCACCGTCAGATGCACATGCGCGAAATCGGCGGTTCCCGAATATCCGACCGTTCCCAACCGGTCGCCGGCCTTCACCATCTGCCCCGGCCTGACGGCGATGCTGCCGTGTTTCAGGTGACAGTACTGCGTCGTCCAGCCGCCGCCGTGATCGATGATGAGACCGTTGCCGCATTGATTTTCGCCGACGATCGATTTCAGCTCTACCTTGGAAGCGTAATCGCGCAACAGCCGGTCAGGCATCGAATCGCGACCGCGCAGCACCTTTCCGTCGGCTGCCGCCAGCACAAAGACGCCCTCGGTCGCCGCCGCCGACAGAACCCGGAAGTCGGTCCCTTTGTGGCCGTTGTAGGTCGCCCCGCCGCAGATATAGTCCTGCGCGCCGGGTCCTGGGTCGACATCGACGTAATTCTGGACGAAGCAGGTCTCGCCGAGCCTGCAATCGATGGGCAAAGACAGCTGCGGCGGCTCCGCACCGCGCGCCGCCACCGCCGCCAGCACGCAGGCCAGCAGGATTCCGACAGTACGGTGCGCGCGCAACGAGAGAATGTCTCGCCGCGCGCGCTCAATGCGAGTTGTCATATGCCTCTCGTGCCTCTCGCGAAGCCTCAGGGCTTGACGTAGGTATAGCCCATCTGCTGAAGGCGGCTCAACTCGGCGACCCCCGAAGGCACGATATCCTCGTCGTAGACCTCGAACAGATCTTTGTCCTTGTCGATCTTGCGGCCTGTGAGCGTATTCGCGCACACTTCGAACTTGACGTTCTGGGTTTTGAGGTTGGTTACGTTGCCCTGCAGGGTCAGGTCGGACTTGGCCTGCTTCAGGAGATCGACGCCATTGCCGTGCATGACGACTTTCACTTCAATATTGTCCTTGCCGACCGCATCGATGTGGTTCTGGATGTTGCGCAGCGATCCAGCATAGTACTTGCCGCCATCGCCGCCCGGCAGGTTGATGTGATAGACCACCTTCTGCTTGCCGTAGCGAGCGTCGTCTGCCGCCTGCACGCCAGCGGCAGCAACGATGGTCATCAGCACACTGATCGCCAATGTCGTGATTGTCTTCAACATTTCCTCTACTCCCAAAGTTTCTGATTTCTGGGTGCCGCCGGATCGACAAACGATGCCGAAAGCTGCGACATATTGACATGTTTGAATACGTGTATCCAATCAACTTGCTCGTGATCGCCGGCCGCCGCCCGTCGTCGCTGGAAATGGCCTGTCGAACTTGCGGCTCGGAATTTCGCAGGTTAGAGCA
>Ga0180009_10002417_pt1 | contig 21958 bp, 28 predicted proteins | sample OS_PC_MetaG_FD_123537 | JGI IMG/M metagenome (GOLD analysis project Ga0180009, IMG submission 123537) | Groundwater microbial communities from the Aspo Hard Rock Laboratory (HRL) deep subsurface site, Sweden - OS_PC_MetaG | ecosystem: Environmental > Aquatic > Deep subsurface > Groundwater...
ATCGAACTGAAGTCTGTCCCGTAACGTCTTTACCTCGACCAGGGCACGCAATGCTTCCTCGCATCCATCTCCGACCGACGTGCTGCCGCACCCTGTGCAACACCCGTCCTCGTCTACCCGCACGTTATGTCCGCATTGCGGACACCATGTCCCCGTCCAATTGTCGCTCATATCTCCCACCTCACGCCCGGACCGCAGCCGTCCTTGCCGCAGTATGGGCACCGTGCCTCGGGGATGCCCTGCCCGCACGCAACAATGCCGGTACCGCCGCACACCCGGCAGCGGCAGGATCGTTACGCTCGGCTGCCCGAATCGCTGCACGTCGACCACGCTCGATCTCGATGAGCGTGTTGCGGTGCCGGTGAGCGAGTTGCATTTGCTCCATGACTGGAGCAGCATCTCGTGGACCTAGCAGACCGTAACGATAGACCTTCATATTTCGATCTCCACCCGATCTTAGGTCACAGTCGACGTAAACCCGGGTTTACTCGGCCGACTTCAAACGCATCCCGCCAGCAATCCGATTGAGCCTGCCGACTAAATCACGGCGCTTGAACTCGAGATGCAGATTGCCGTTGATGCACGCGCGGAACTTGAAGTAACGCGTCTCGCCTCGACCGTCTGGCGCAACCACGATCGCATCTTCCAGCTCGCTGCGGTGGCGATCGTTAATCACGCCGTCGCCCGCCAGCATCGAAAAGACGTTCTCAAGCGCTCGCAGATCTGCGGTTCGTCGGTAGTGGTTCAGCCGGAACCCTTTGCCGTTCCACTGCCGCTCCACCATCGAGTGCAGCACCACTCGCCGACCGATCTCAAATTGGGTGTTGGTCTTCAGCTTGCTGCATCTCGGACGCAACAGCTCGAACACCTCGACCACAGCTTCTCGCGACAGCTCCTCGAGCCGGCCGAACGAAGAGGCGACGAACGCATGCACTGCCCCTTCGCTCACATCGGGTAGCTCACCCTTCTCGAGTTGATCGTCCAGAGCCTTGGACGCTGCGATCGACATCGCTCTTCTAATCTCGAGCCGGTCGACAATAACCCGCCACACGTCGCGCTTGAACGCTTCCAAGAACGGCTTCGCGTCCTCGAAGTCTGCCGACCAGCGCGCACACGGGTTGCGCACCCTGATCCGATCGTAGCCTTCGACCCCGAGCGTCGTGTTCAGCCTCGCTTCGGCTTCGTTAATCCTCGAGAAGCTCTGCTCAATCACGCTAGTCAGATCACGGCACTGCCGAACAATCTCGGTTACCGTGCTCCTCACCGACAGGCTCGTGTTCACCAGCTCAACCTCCGACCTATCTTAGCTGACCGACCCCGGAAACCCGGGTTTACGTTTCAGGGTACAACTCCCCGCCAGTCTCAGGGTTGATGCCCCGCGCCTTGAGCGCAACCCTCAACACATGCGGCATCGGCTGCGTCAGACCCGCCGTGCAGTGCCCCGAACCAACCCGGTGCGGGAAGTGGTAAGCCGAGCAACAACATGGCTTGCCGTACTTCGCCTCGCGACCCCACCGGCAGCATGGTCTGGCCGGCCGACAATCAACCCTGTGCTCCTCATGGCCATCATAAACGTGGCACCAACGCCTGAGCTTGGACTTTGCCACCAGCCAACCCTCGCCGGGATACCCCGCCCTGCGCGCTAGCGCCCCGTAGTGGGGTGGATCTCCCCAGGTGGGCAATTCCCACCCATGGCCTGCCACCCCTCCGCCACGGCCGGCTTAGGGCGACCCTTGCATTGGTCCGAAAAGACGTGAATCGGCGTCGTCCCATCGCAGTCGACCCCGTGCGGGCACATCGACAGCGCGGGCAACCTGTACCAGACGAAGCCGCAGACCTTGCACTCAGCAATCCTCAAGTCGGTCCCCTCGAGTGTGAAGTGGAACCGACCTGATTCCTCACACTGCGGACACGGACCCACACACCGCGAGAGGATCTTCGCCACGCCACCACCGAGGTTCCCGGTGATGCGAGCGTAGTCTGGCGGCGCTCCGTTCAGCATGCAAATCATGTCACCACGCTCCTCGCGCTGCACAAGCACGTCACTTCCAGCTTCCTTGTTGAACCACTCGATCATCGCTCACCTCCCGCAGCCGCTCGCTTCGCATCACGCGACGCCAAGTCGAACAGCATCACGCCCGTATCCCCATCGTCATCAGGCAGGTACACATCGCGGTGCTTAGCGACCATGCGCGCACCTTCCTTGACAAACCACGAAGCCATGCATTGATCGCCAGTATGCGCCGCCGGGTTGAAGCTCCGGCACTGGTCGAGCCACTCGTCGACCTCCGACCGGCATTGGCCGTTGACGTTCGGGATGATCCACTTACCCTGGCTCATCAACAAGAAGACCGACTCGACGCCGTACGCTGGATGCCACTTGTTTACACCAGTCGTGTGCGGCCAGATCGGAACGTCCGCCTTCTCGCCGACAAGGTCGAGCATCCACGTCTGCACGCCGTTGTCCTCAACGAAGACGATCGAGCCATAGCGCTCGTGATGCGCGATGATCTTGTCGCGGATCTCAGGAGCCGTGAACTGCCCCGAGTCGATCCACAGCGGTTGGATGGCGCCATCGGGGTAGATGAGAGCTGTGAACAGCACCGTCTTGGCCGAACTCACCTTCTTCTTCGCCGCAAGATCAACGCCGGTCACGGTGAACGCACCTTCCGGCAAGTCCTTCGCCTCGAGCACCGACACGAAGTCGATGCCATTGCCCTCGGCCAAGCACTTGGTGACCCACTCGATCTTGCACCTCGTTGTGTCGTCGTCGAACGCGACGACGCCGTACGACTGAGCAAACTTATACGGCAGCATGCGCCGCTTGATCTTGGCGATCTCGTCCGCAGGGTAGCGGCTCGGCCACAGCGGAGACGCGGGATGCGCCGCGAGCTTCCAGACCTGCGTCTTGGCCGGGCTCTGCTTCGACGTCGGCCGTAGATGCGAGAGAAGAGACGCAAACGCTGGCAGCTTGAAGTCGACGTTCTGGAACCACACGTCGCCGTAGATCGACATCGACAAGCTCGGCCACCCATCGTGCTCGAGTTGGTGAAGCAGGTCTTCCGAATGCCACGGCGTGTTGCTCACGACGACCTTGCTGCGGTTGCCTGGATCTAGCCGGGTCAGGATGCGACCGTCGAAAGAGCGACGGACCTTCTGCCGGCTCTCGCGCGTCGCGCTGTTCTGGTCGTCAACCAAGTCATCGCACAAGATCCAACCAAGGCGCGAGCCAAGCACCGCGGTGTCGATACCGATCGCGCGCAAGCTCGGGTCGCGGATGCCGGCTGGACGCTCGACCACGATCTCGGTCTGCGTCCACGCATCGCTGTCACGCTGCGACCGTCGAAGGAGCGGGAAGACCAATCGAAGCGGCGCGCTCAGGAACGGGTCGACGATGTAGTCGCTCACCATGCTGACGATCTTCGACGCCTGGCCCTGCGTCGCGCTCACGACCGCGCCGCGCTCTGTCTGGTCGAGACCGAGCTGCATGAGCGTCTGGCTTGCAAGCGACCAGGTCTTGGCAGAACCCACAGGCTGCTTGATCACGCAGTGCGAGCAGGCATCGACGAACGCGAACATGAGCGCCTGGTGAGGCAGCAGCGCAAGCGGCTTGCGAGTCCTTTCCTCGCGCACGACGAATGAGAAGAACTTACCGGAATCGGATCGCGCATCGGCAGCAACCGACAGCAACCGAGCTGCGAGGAACTCAGCCTCTTCGGGGCTCACATCTGGCATCGCCAGATCGATCTGCTCAACCTTTCCCCCCATTGATCACACCTTGAACAAGTCGGCGTCATCCGCATCGAGCAGCTTGTCAACCGCGCGATCGATCACGACGCATGACGCACACCGCTTGCCTGCGGGCTTGGACTTGCCGCACGTCGGGCACTCCTCGGTCGTCTGCGCCGTCTCGACCAACCCGAGCACCCGAGCCTTGGTGTCAGCCATGTCGCGTGCAATGAATGGTGCAACCTCTACGAGCTGACCCGACCGACACAACCGCTCAGCCTCGTTATAGTGGAACTGGCATAACCCGTCGAGGTGGAGCCTCGACTGCCTGCAACCGCGCCACCTGCATCTCGTAGCCATCGGACTCACCTCTCAGACGACGGACCCGTCGTCACTTGTCGCATCACCCGGTCCACCGCTTTGGCAGGAACCTGCGGTTGCTCCCGCGAAAGGGCGAGGGTCGCTGCCCTCCGTCGACGGAAGCACCGGTGCCGCTGCCGCTGCATGAACGATCTCGAACCCGCCGATCTCGACGCGGATGCTCCGCCGCTTGCACACCCGGCACTCGTACAGGTGACGGATCGGCGGGACTATCACCAGCCCACCGCCGCACTCACACTTCAGCTCGTAGTTGATCATTGCTTGATCCTACTCGACTTCGCGCTCACCCGCCTCACCCGCCTCACCAAAGGCGGCGTCGGTGCCACCCTCAAAGCCCAACGCCACCGCTCGGGCGAACAGCCCATCGGCCACGCACTCCAACCGCGCCGCCTCCTGCACCTCGTCTTCGGTCGGCGTCACCGGCGGCCACTCGTACTCGTGGCGCAGCCGCGCCGCGTCGGTGCTGGCAACGAAACCCAGCTGTGCGTACAGACGAGCGCGGCGGTCATCAGTCATACTGCACCAATCTCGTAGCTGGTGACACAGCTGAGACGCTCCAACACCCAACCTGACCGGCACGGCACCAGCCAACGGTATCGAGCGGGTCGTCCTCAGTCAGCCGCACCCAACGCTGGTAGCCGCGCGCCCCAACCAGCACACCACGAACAACACGACGGCACCCCGGCGTTCCTACCGCAGCACCACCGCCACGCGTAACCAGCACTGGCGCGCCAAACCTCATGGCCCCACCCCAGCAGAGTGCCTGTGCCGCGCTGACCACTCAACCCACTGCTGCGCCAGCCGACGAGCACCAGCCTGGCAGCGCTTGCACGTCGCCTGCTTAGCATTAGGCCCCAACGGACCCTCCGCTATGTCGACCATGCTGGCGTTCTGCCCACAGAACGTGTCGTAGGTATGATCGGGGGCACGCCAATGCGTCTTCCACTTGTCCATCGTCGCACCTCCTCAATACACCCGCGCCATGCCGTGCAGCACGCGCTCATCCTCTTCTAAACCAAAGATCGTGTTGACGTAGGCTCGGATCACACCAAGGCACTCGCCGCACGCCGCACAGTGGGCCGCCGCCTCGTAGTAGTCATGCCCTCCGACCCGCTTGCCCCTGCCGGCCACGCGCAGCGGCATCGCCCCGCACTGCGTGCAGGCACGTGGCGCCACCAGCTCCAGCGCCGCGTCGTGCGCACCCCAGCCGCGGGCGAGCTTCGCTTGCTCGCCATGAATCACAACGTCGACCTTCACCACAGCACCTTGACGAAGATCGTCGCGAGCGCCAAGAAGATCGTCGCGAGCGCGAGCGCCGCTAGCAGCGGTTCTGCGACCTCACGCACTAACTCCTTCGTCTGCTTCCTCACGTCGCGATCTCCTCGTCGACCCAACCTCTGGCACGGGCTGCCTCGGACGCCTCGTCAGAGATCAGCCGGCAAATGCTCGTGACGTGAGTGTCGCCGACCTCGCCGGCAGGACACACGACACTGTAACATCGTGCATTGACGAACCCGCGTAGTCGGCCGCGAGCAATCGATGCCTCGTCGCTCGTGATCTCATCGGCAGTCAGCGACGGCGCGAACTCGGGATCGACTGTGTCGGAAACCATGCCGTAGATCGTCAGCCCGTAGTCGAGTTCAAACACGACGAACTTCGAACCGTGCTCGAGCTGGTCGATCTTGACAGGGTGAGTCTTCGCGCGATCGTTGGCTTCAGCAAGCGCCTGCACCAGCGCTGTTTGCATATCTTCGTAGCTGTCAAACCCCTGAACCTTCATGATCTTGACCTCCACCCCATATTAGGCAGGGGTTGGTAGAAACCCGCTCGACGTAAACCCGGGTTTACGCAGGTTCGACGTCCTCGGAAACCACGTCGAACACCTGCGGCTCGACCGATTCGCCCAATACCGGAACCTGCCAGCCAGCGCGGGCACAGATCTCCCGACCTTCCTTGATGAGCCTGGCAATGACGGAAGATTCAAGCTGAGCAATGGTCAACGTCAGCGCGTTGCGGATCTCGCTCGTGACGTCGACCTTGACTTGGATCGGCGCGCGGGTGCCTTCAATGTCACTGCGAAGCCGCTCGACCTGCACGAGCACTGGTAGCTCCTTACCCTCACTCGCAATTGCAGCGATCTTGCGAAGACGAACCAACGCAGCCTGCTTGTAGCGCGGTCGCTGGTCGGCCTCATCGTCTTGCCACTCGCGCGCGATGATCGGGAACAGCCGCACGACGTCCGGTCGCTGCATCACGAACTTCGATTGCATGAGTGCAATGCACTCCTCGCGACCGTAATTCTCGCTCATCAGCCACGCGAGCGCCTTGCGACGTGCCTGAACTTCGTCAGGCGAAACGTGCTTCTTGTAGCTCTCGTCAAGCTGCTTCTCTTCGACTGCCCGGCGCGACGCAGCAACCGCTTCCGCGGCTTCGGCTGCGAGCTTCTCGCGAACGTCTTTGGGGATCGGCTTCGCCTCGAGCGCGGCCTTCACCTTACCCGCGACCTTCTTACGACCGATCTGCTTCGGCTTCTTCGCACCGAACACCTTCTTGGCGCCAATCTTCTTATGCCTAGTGGCTTCCGACTTCACGACCACCACCCTCATCGTCTCGCAATCCGCTGCACCGCGAACCGCCACGCCCAACGCACATTGCTAACGAACCACCAGAACACGGCACCTACAATCGGCGCCACTGCCACAATTGCCCGAACCTCATCCATGCAGAAGTGCATTGCGTCACCCTGCCAACTTCTTACGGGTCGCCAGCATCTTGCCTGCAACCGCTGACACCACGAGCCGCACAGCGCACTCGTACCTGGCAGTAAACTGCTCGAGCGTCTCAACCTCGACCTCCCCAACGATCAGCTCGGGATGATCGCGCACAACCATCTTCACCGCAAGCGCGGGCGACGGGTAGTAGCCGACCAACCCCCACGTCGGTTCGACGTACTTGTTCTTCTTCGACTTAACCAGGCGCTCGACAACCGTACAGTTCTCGTCAAGCCTCAACCGCAACGCAGGCGACAAGTAAATCATCGCAGCACCCCTTCCACGCGGCTCAAGTCGTACACATCGTCGACCTCGGGCTCTTGCTCACCAAGTACGGCCAGCACCGACGGGATCGGCGGCAGCTCACCACCAGCATTCATCGCCGCAAACATCGCCACAACCCACTGCTCGGCTTCCGTCCTGGCATTCGGCCCCAATGCCTCGACAACCGCACGATCGACCTCGAAGCCGACAATCCTCAACCCGCGCCACAGCACCTCCGTAGGATCGAGCTGCGGCTCAGCCTTGAGCGGCGTCAGCTTAAGCACCGGCTTCACAATGAAGCCAGAAAGCGCCGTGTCAACGAACCGCGCTGCCACCTCCTCGGGGGTCGTACCGTAGATGCCAAGCAACGCGATCTGAGAGAGCATCTCGACTGCGGTCTGCGAGAGATTAATTGTGATTATCTGCTTGCTCACGCCCAACCTTCCTTCTCGGCGATCGCTTTGCCCTCGCCAACCTCGATTCTGTTGTAGCTCATGCCCAATCTTAGCCTGCGCTACTAGGAAACCCGAGTTTACATTCCCACGAACTCACATGCTGTGCTCCAACCACACACGCGGCACACGATGGTCGACGATCTCGATCGGCTCGTGATAATCAAACGGCTGTATCCCGCGCGAACGAATCCAACAAACCAACTCGTCGATAGTCGCGCGTAATGTCTGCGTCGTGTGATACCCAAGCAGCTTACGCGCTTTGTCCGCCGAGCAATCTGCCGTTGCTACTTCTGCCGGGCGAGCAGCCACATAGCAAAGCTCACCCCTGACACCAATAACTTCCATCACCATCCGCGCTAGCTCATCGAGCCGGACGACTTCTTCGTCTGGACCGATGTTGAATACTTCTCCGTCGACAGGCAGCTTGGCCATCGCGATCATCGGAAGCACCGCATCTTCGACGTGAGTAAAGCATCGCGTCTGCGAACCATCGCCGTATACGATCGGCGGCAACCCACGCAAACAACGGTTCGCCATGATCGCAACCACATTGCGAAACGGATCGGTATATCGCTGCCCAGGACCAACGACGCTGTGAGGCACAGCTACGACGTACTCATAACCATGTAGCTTCGAGATCAACGCCACTTGACGCTCTGCTGCAAGCTTCGCTGCGCCATACGGCGTGACAGGTATGGGCACCTGGTCTTCACGAAACGGCGCTTGGATTGCCCCGTATCGCGCCATCGACGAGCATGTGATCAACCGCCTAACCCGGTTGCGAGCACAAGCGGTCGCAACAGCTACGCTTTGCACAAAGATCGAGCGGGTAATATGCAGCGGCGAAAACACGCTTAGCCCATCGTGGGCAGCCGCAGCGCAGTGGTAGACCACTTCAGCACCCCGCGTTGCACTTGTCATTGCTTCGAGATCGCAGCAATCAACAACCGCGAGAGGAACCGCGTCAATGAGGTTGTCGCGATAGCCACCAGAAAGGTTGTCACTTCCGGTGACGGTTGCTCCTAGTTCAACCCAGCGTCGCGCTAGATGGCTACCGATCAACCCGCAAGCACCTGTGATATGAATCCTCACCGATCAGATCCCCCAACATCGGGCGGCAGTAGCTTCAACAGGTCGGCATACTCGCTACTCGGGTGAAGCGCAATGTCGGCCCACAGCGTTTCGTTCGCACGAAGATGCCGCAGCTCGGCTTCCAGGTTCTTGATGGGGTCACTCTGACGAGAATGCCTTACAAGCGGACCTGCCAAGTTGAAGCAGCAGCGTCGCCGATATGCCTCGCGCTGCCAAAGCCACCCCATCCAGATGTCGTCGTTGCGAGGCACGTCGATGAGCTGGCACCACGGCAGCCACTCGCCTGGTCGGAACGCAAGATTCATCGCGCATAGCGGGAAGTATTGACCGAACACTGCAACGCGATCGAACTGCATTGCCGCGCCATTGAACGCAAGCTGCCGGATCGCACAGTAGTCGCCGATCTCCGTCCAGAACCCCATGCTGGCAGCGACAGGAAGCGTCGTTGTTAGCTTACTGTACGGAGTACCGCGCGACGGCGGACTTGTCACCACCCGGAATAGCGGAACGTCTTGTGGCTTGAGTGCTTCAACATGGGCGTCTACAAGCGCCTCAAGACAACGAATGTCACCATGTGGGAAGCAGTCGTCGTCTAGTAGCACTACGACCTCGACTCCAAGCTCTACGGCCGCAGCGACACCTTCGTTCTTCATCGCCGCGCAGCCGCGCTTATGGCGATCATGCATGAGTACTAACCAAGGCGGCGTAGTAGATCGCCGAATACCCCACGCACTCAAGAACAGCTCGATCTGAGCTTCGCTCACCCACGGAACTACAACCGAGAAGTTCATTGATGCTCCGCTGCAACCTTCGCCAGTTCAACGCTCTTGGTCTTGCCAACCTGCTTCAGCCAGAGCGAGTAATCCTTCACCGGCTTAGCATCGGGCTTCAACCGGAGCGGTGTATCGAACTTCTGCCAGCTGTCCCGAACGATGTGCTGTGGTCGCTGAAACCGCCGACCAGTCGTAACAACCAATGGCCAGTTACGCTCTAGCTCGCGAGACATGCGAAGGCGGCCATCACCCTGATACGACCCGGCAGCCGACGTCATCTGACCGCCAGGTGCCGTTAGCGTCGTCGGCGTGTTGATGAGGAACGCATTGAACAGAATCGTGCACCACCCAGCTGCAAGAACTTGCAGCGTCATGTCGGTGTCCTCGTTGTATCGCCCACGCCACCGTAGCGGCAACGAGTTGAGCATCAAGAAGTCGGTGTAGCACCGATGGTTCAAATAGAACGGCGGCCACTGGCCCTGTGCGAACCCGGCGGTAACAGGCACAAAAAACTTCGAGTTGAAACTCGTGAGCGCTACGTTCTCGTAACGCTCAACGAAGTCTTCCGCAACCGCCAATGCGATATTCGAGACACACTTGATACGACGACCTACATGCAGCCGCATCATGTACCGAATGTCGTCATCGAACTGCCAATGCCTCTCATCACCTGCGGCAGTCGAGAAGTCCTTGATCCAGTTGCGCGAGTACACGAGCCCACGATTGCTCTCTGGCAACACGAGAACCCGAGCGATCCCCCAATTCTTGATGTGAGCTTCAGCTTCGGCCGCTTCAACTACAAGTCGGAACGGCACACCATCCCGCTTGAACATTCTCGCCGTAAGCTGGGTCTCAACCCGACCGCGGGTCGGAATGAATATCGGATACCGAGGAAGCACCTTCATGCCTTCACCTTCCGGTTACTGCGACCAGACTTAGGCTGTTCCGCTTTCTGATCGGCTCCAACCCAATTTACTGATGCAGCATCCTCACTCTCGCGTGGTGGCCACCACGCACTCCACGTCTGACCTGCATTATCGACACCTGACGTTGTCTTCAACGTCACCTCGATCTTGTACTTGTCAACGAATGCTTTGCGATCTGACACAGTACGAAACTGCATAATCATGCGAAACATCTCGGCGCCCGGATTGTATGTAGGCATCTCTGCACCTGCCCACTCGGCAGCAGCATCGAACCCTGCAATCTCGCTTGCAGGCCGCGTTACCATCACCAACGCGGCAAGCATCTGAGCATCGTATCCAGTACCCATCAACCCGAGGTGATCTGTATTTGCAACCTCTCTTAGCAACTCGGTGAGCGCTCGATCGTCGCTGTCTGCGAATCGCCCAAGCTCGTTGTCGAGTGCCAAGATCTTCAGAGCCTCGGGGCTCAACGAATCGAGAGCTAGCCGCACGACCGGCACCGTCTGAATGCCGAGACGCTTCACAGCTTCGACGACACCATGACCTGCCAGAATCGTTCCGTCATTCGCAATGACGACGTTGCGATAGATCCCATACTGCTTGATGCTGCTCTCGAGATGAGCGAGCTGAGCTTCTGGATGGTGCTTGTAGTTGCGCGGATGCGGTATCAACGACCCAACCGCAACCGGCTCTGTCGGATATCTATCGAAGCTCTGCTTCACCTGCAGCGTAGCTTTCTTCGACGCCACTTTCTTCGATGCCTTTGCCGCCTTCACCGCAACCTTCTTCGACATAACCGCCACCTTACACGTTCACCCACCCACTCGGCAACCCGGGTTTCCCTACCTACCATCCACTCGGCAACACCCTAAGCACCTCGTCCGCCAGGCCGAGCTGCACCCGATGCGGCCCGTACTGCAACCGCAGCCACGACACTTCAGAAAGAAGCTTGCACGCCTGCAACGGGTCATCGACTGCAACCATTATGCGCCACGGCTCACGGCTATGCCGTAACCACAGCATCGGCCACGCTCGCTGCTCATGAGCTTGCTCAAGCGCTTGCTCCCACCAGCCCCACACCGGGCTCGGCTTGGCCCGCTCCAGGTTCTCGAGCGACCAACCCTCGCGAAACTTGACCTCGACCGTCCAAGGAAATCGCTGCGCAGTCGTCGTGAGATCTCCAGAAACCTTGAAGTGCCCCCGCAATTCTGGCGTTGCCCAACCACCACTCGACGGAGTTGAACAAAACTGACAACCCGGCTCGACCTGTTGCCACCATTGTTGGAGCAGCTTACCAACCTCCCGCTCGGCTCTCCGCCCCTTTGCACGGCTATTGAACATCGCGTCAACCCGGGTTTACAACCTGACCGATCGACTCGAACGCCCGAGAGAACCTACCGATCGCCGACGGGTCTTCTGAGACGAGCACAACTACGTTCGCGTGCGACGGGCTCCCGCAAGTGACTCGCTGCCCATCTACAATCCTGCTGAACATCAGCCGACTCGACGGCACGCAGAACGGGAAGCTCAACGCCGAGCGCACCCCGCACCCCTGCGTCGTGCGAAGCAGCTCGAGATTGAACCCGAGAAAGACACCAGCCACCACCTGCCCGCGCGTGTACTCCTCGACGAGCGTGCGCCACCACAGCGCGGCCTCGCTGCGAATGCCGTGTCGATTCTGAGGCGCCTTGCCGCCCGGCGGGTTGAGGAACACAGTGCCCTTCCAGCGCGTCGTGAGCCCACTGCCTACGAGCATCTTGCCGTGCTTATACGTCCTCGGCTGACGCGACAGCGCGTAGAACTGCGTGGCCTTGACCACCTCGTTAGCTGCCGGCGACGACGCGGGATCGAGATCGATGCGCTCCAACGTGAACCGAACGCGCTCCACGATCTCACCCGGCGTTATGTAGTCGTCGTGCACGCTCGTGTGGAACGGCTCAGTCGTCATCTGGTCTGTCTCCCCAACAGCTCATCTCGCCTTGTACCACGACCGGTCGAACGCCGTCGTGTATCCCTTCACACCAGACCATCGCATACGGATCTGCATCGTCTACCCGAGCGACGTGGCACACTCGGTAGACTCGACCGATCAACACGCGTGCTGGTACGACCAGCTCTTCGCCAACCCGCGGGCATGCAGCCAGCGTCAACGACATGTTCTCGAACCCGGTATCGGTCGCGTTCCTCATCACCGCTGAGACTCTCACTCGAACGCGCTCCCTTCCTCTCGCGCCACGATCTTGATCCGGTTGGGCATCGCATCGATCGACTCGAGATCATGCGCCACCACAAGCGCCTGCCTCACACCGTACCGCGAACCGAGTTGCTCTGCGAAACACGTTGCAAGCTTTCTTCTCAATGGGGCATCGAGCGAACCGAATGGCTCGTCCACCAGCGCCAGACCCCAACTCGACCCGCGATCTCTGCGGAGCCACGCCGCTGCCGAAAGCTGAAACATCACACCCGCAAGATCGTCGGCCGCACCGCTGACGTCGCTGAGCACGATGCGAGGCTCGAACACCACCTTCGGACCACGCTGTGCCCCACATCGCTGGCACGCCTTGACCTTGGCGGTTGCCGGGTAGCCGAAGCCACAAGCATCGCACACGTCAGTCAATCCCTTGGCCTCGCGCGCCCACTGCACTTCGATCGAGAGATCGATCCCGGCCTCTGCAAGCGCCGCATTGGCAAGCGATGAAACCTCGCCCGTGTTCTCCTCGGCTGTCACCCGCAGCGACTCGGTGAAGATCTGCCGTGCTGCCACGAGCACTGCAAGGTCGGATGCCGTAGCCCCAAGCTCAAGCGTCGCCTTGTCCTGGTCCTTCGTCAGCCGCTCGACCATGAGCTTAGCTTGCTGCATCGCACCGAACGCGATCTTGGCATCGTTCGCCTCGCGTGCTGCCGCATCGAGAGCCGCGCGCACCTCGGTCAAGTCGGGCAACGCACCCGCCTTGTGAAGCGCAACCTTGTCCTGACGATACCGCTTGGCCTCCGCGGCCAACGCCTCGAACCGACGCTTCAACGCCACATGCTGGTCGAGCGCCGATTGCACTTCCCCTAGCTCTGCGCTTGCCCTCGACAACTCCTGCGAGAGCTTCGCCGCCTTCTGCCGCTCGTCCTGCACGAGCTGTCGGTTCTTCGACAGCACGGCGTCGACATGCACGACCGCCGGGCACTTCTCCCGCATCACCGGGCACATCCCGTCGTCAAGCCCACCGACCGCACGCCGCTCGGCATCCACCCGTTCGCGATCTGCTGTTGAATGTGCAAGCCGAGCATCGTCGCGTGCAGCAATCGCCCAATCACGCGCCTCGACGAGCGCGTTCTCATCGACCTTCTCGATCTCGGCCTTGAGCGCACGCGCTGCCCCGAGCGCCTCGTCGTACTTCGTTGCCCCGAGCTGCGCCACCACCAGCGCTGCGTGCTCGTCGATCTGCGCTTGGATTGCGCCGTACTTGGCATCGGCCTCCTTCACACGCTCAAGCGCCTCGCCGAGATCTCCGACGCTGACACCGGCGATCGTGCTGTCGAGCGTGGCGATCTTCTGCTTCAGCTCGGACACCTTCGCGGCGACCGGCTTCGACCGCTCACGCGCAACCTCGATTGCCGCTTGCAACCGATCGAGCTTGAACCAGCCAACGAACAGCTCAAGCAGGTCGGAGTGCGAGAGCTTGACGAGCCGCGACATCTGCTTCTGCTCAAAGTAGTTGGCAGCCAGGAAGTCGGGCTCGGACAACCCGACCAGCTCGAGGATGCGCTCCTGCGCTCTCGGTCCCGATGCCGTAACCTCGTTGCCCGCCTCGTCGTACCACGTCGCCGTGAGCTTGATCGTCGAGCCGCGCTTCAGGCTCCGATCGATCGTCAGCCCGTCGAAGACGAGCCGCACCTGCATCTCAGCCTCACCCTCGGTGATCATGTCGTCGTTCACGCGGGCGCACGCCGGACGATTGCCGACCACGCCGAACACAACTGCTGACAAGAGACTCGTCTTTCCGGTCCAATTGCTCGACTCGGGATCGCTGACGCGTCGCGCTACGACCGAAGTCGCTCCGAGCGGTACATCAATCTCTTGCGGGTCGCGGTAGCACAGCCAGTTCCTCACCTGCACCGACTTCAGATCGCCAATCACAGCCCCACCTCCTGCATGATGCTCTCGACCGCAGCCACGAGCGCCGGCTTATCCGGCACGGTCGCTGCCGCAACCAACCTACGAACCACCGCTGCTGCGTCCTGTGCTGGCGCTGCGGGCTCTTTGGGCATCACCCCTACCGGCAGCCCTTGCGACGGCGGAAGGACGTGCAGCACGGCGCACGACGGCCGCAATGCTTCGAGCACCTTCGGGTCGTAGCCTGGTGGTGGCGTCGCCACCACGATCGCACCTTCCTGTTTGGCAATCTTGCCAGTCGACCACACCGCGCTCGTCGAACCGATCGTGACGATCGGTCGCGCACCTTTCCAGGGTACGACCTCGACCGCGCCGGTCTGCGGCCAGAACCGGATGAACGATGGCGTGTTGTCGGCCTCGCTCGCACGCAACCGCTCCGGCGAGCCTGGGATGATGACGCCACTCTTAGTCGTCTGCTGCCCGTGGTAGTGACCGTTGAAGATCGTGACCGCCTTGAACGATCCTCGCAGCATCGCCACCGGCATCACGAGCCTCTGCCCACGCGGCATATCGACCTCGCTGCCCATCTGGGCTCCCTCGACCGCTAGGTGTCCCATCGCCACGACCCGCGCGGTCGGATCACCCTTTGCAATCGTGGCGCAGAACTCGACGTGCGCGACCGGGTCGTAGGTTGCAGAGCGCTCAACGTGCGGGAAGTAGCCGACCACCGCGCCATCGAAGACCTCGCAAAACGGACCAGTCACAACGTGTGCTCGCTCGCCGAGCTTCTCGAGCGGCGAGAGCGTGCTGCCGCCGTTGCCGTCCTCAACCACGTCGTGGTTGCCGACCAACCACACCGGCTGCGGACAAGCGGCAAGCTGCTCCACGACGTGGACCGCAAGCGCAATGGCACGCGGCGCTCGCGGGCTGGTCGGGTTGCAGAGGTCGCCGAGGAAAAACAACCGGGCGTCGTGCTCCTTCACCTCGACGATGATCTTGTCTGCGAACCGCTCAAGGTCCGGGCCACGATCCATCCCATACGAGACGGCGTCCGCGTGCCAGTCCGACGTAATGATCCACATCGGCCCCGTGTGCGCCAACGCTCCCGCGTCGACAGGCTTCTTCTTCGCGGCTCGCTTCGTTGCCATCACTCGTCTCCCTTCAACGCGGCAATGTGGTCTGCGGCCGAGTCCTTCCACTTCGCCCGCACGTTCTGCTCGGTCACCGCGAGCGTCTTCGGATCGTCTCGCAGCGCCTGCGTCAGCGCCCCTTCGCGCCAGCGCTCTCCGGTTTCGGTGTCGTTGACCCACCCGGCCTTCTTCTCGAACAGCCCGCACGCGAGCGCAGCCTCGACGATGTCGCTCGCGCGGTCGAAGCCTTCCGGGTAGCGCAGGCCGTTGCTCGTATGGAAGTGCGCGACGCTGACCTTCTGTTCCTTCGCGCTCACCTTGGTCTTGTGTATCGTCACGCGGTGGCGCTCGCCGAGCACCACGGCTTCCTTACCGGTGCCCGACTTGACATGGCCGTCGCGTGTGATGCGCATCGCCAGCGACGAGTCGTAGAGTACCGCTTTACCGCCGGCCACCTTGTAGTCGACCTCCCACGGGCTCGCGTCAGGGTTGTCGAACTCGCGAGCGATGAACAGCAAGCTCGAGTTGGTGTAATAGAGCAGCGGCACAAGCTCGTCGAGCCACTGTGCATTGAGCGCAGCCTTCATCATCGCGCCGCGCCCCTTTGCACCGTCGATGCCGGCGTCACCCTTGAGCATCTTGTCGAGCAGTCCCTTGGGTACGAGCTTGCGGATGCTGTCGATCACTACAAGCGCACTCGTGCCGGCGTCGATCTCTTCTGCGTCGCGTGCCTTCTTCATCCCAGTGAGCAGCTCGCGCACGCCGACGACGACCTCTTCATAGCTATGCGGACGCTGTGCCAGGAAACCCGGGTTTCCAGACTGCTCGACCATCAACTTCTGAAGCCAATCGTCGGGGGTCGTCATCTCGCTATCGACGTACGCGAAGACGTGGCCTGCGGCGAGGAAGCTCAAGCCGAGGCCGAGGGCGAAGCACGTCTTACCCTGACTGCTCGGACCGTGAACGAGCGCCACGCGCTGGAGTGGATGGCCGCCGACCTTGGTCGCGAGATCGTACTGCACGAAGATCGTCGGCTGCGCCACGACCCTCGTCAGCACCTCGCCCGCCGGCCTCCACGACGCAAACCGATCTGCGATCGCGCCGAACCTCGCCACCCGACTCCGCAGCTCGTCCCGCGTGCTCTCCACCACCTTCACCCGCTTCGCCATCTTGACCTCCGCTTACCTACATCGACCCACTATGTAACCAAACGATGCCCGACTCGACCGGTTTCGGCCTGGTCGACCCCCGACCAAACTGCCCCGTGCTGCCCCGTAAAGGGGTCAAGGCGACGGTTTCGCCCGAAAGCCGGGTAACCCCCACCCTCGCGGTGCCCCGCTAACAGGCGCCAGGCGACTTGGCGCAAGCGCATCGTAAGTTGATTGGCCTACGATGCGCTTGCCTGCCCCGTCAAAATGGGATCGAGTCGTCGCCGAACACCTCGCCGAAGTCGTCGGGGAGATCGTCCTCGATCTTGGACGCCTTTGCCGCAGACTTCACACGACCCTTGGTCGCCGGTTGCGCGATGGCAGGTGCCGTAGCGGCAGCCTTCGCTACGCCGGAGCGCTTGCGCTTCACAGGCGGTGGCGGTGGAGGTGGCGGGTCGTTAATCAGCGAGCCAAGCTCGTCGTAGAGCTGGCCGCATTTCGGACAGGTGAACTCGTCCAACCGCATCACCGCATCGCAGATGTCGCAGGTGATCGGGTCGTCCGCAAGCTGAGTGATCTTCTGCGCTGCACCCGGTGCGCTCGGAGCTGCTCGCACCTCGGGCACAGCTTCATCATCCGCCCACTCGTCGGCGTCGGTTGCAGCAGCCGCCTCTTCCCTCTCAAGCCGCTCGGCTGGCCCGAAGATGTCGTCCCACGGCACCTTGATGAGCGCGACCGACTCCAGCTCGGTGCGCAGCCGCGCCGCGTTGCCAGGCTTGAGGATGTGCGTCAGGTCCGGCGGCTCCTCGTTGATCAGCCGCAGCACCTCGTCGGAGAGCGGAAGTGTAGGCATCGCAAGCGCCTGGTACTTGTCGCCGAACGCCACCTCGTTGGGCTTGTGTTTCCACCTGAACGCTACCGGGTGGAGGAACGGATCGCCCTGCACGCCGAACTGCTCAATGCGCTCGCCAAGGTGAGCCTTCATCTTGTCCCCGAGCAACTGCCGTTCGGTCGACACCTGCACGCCGTCGCCGACGTTGTCGAGGTCGACGATCACGAAGACGTAACAGCACCGAGCGCACTGATTCTCCTGCCAGACTTTGTCGAGTCGCAGCCCAGCCTTGCGCATTGCATCCAGCACAGCCGGGGGCGAGTCCTTGTAGAAACCGCCGTACATGCCGCCTGCGGTGATCTCCCGCACGTTGCGGTTCTCGCCTTCGCCTGCGACGTAGCGCAGCACGGGCGCCGTGATCGACAGCCGACCAGCATTGACCTCGCCACGCACGAACTCGATCAGCCGGCAGTCGGGGCAGATGATCGGCGGCACCTCGCGCTCGCCGCTCTCGCGCGACCGACGGTGCTGCGCCTTGAGCACGACCTCGTTTTCGCAGCAGTTGAAGGAGCCGCCCCAGATCTCAGATCGCACGACGCCGGTCTTATCCTTGCGCTCGACAATGCGCGGCTTGTTGTGCTGCCAGCTCGCGATCATCTTGACCTTGGTGTGCAGCACCACGTCGATCTTCGGTGGCTCGCGCTTCTTCCAGTTCGTGAGGAACTTCGCACCGCCGAAATCGCGGGTGCGGTGACCCACGAACTCTTCCAGACTCATCTGCTTGGCCATCTTCGTATCTCCTTCGGTCCTTGCTTGATTGGTTCTCTCACAGCTCCTTGCGCGCCGTGACGAGTGCTGTGAGCGCGTGGTGCCGCGCCTTGAATACCTCGACCAGATGCAACAAGTGCTCGATCGTCTTGCCCGCCCGCACCTTCATCTCCGAGAGCCGGTTCCACTCGTCTGGGTACATTGTCGAGACGCGACCGAGCACGTCGTCGTTCGTGATCTGCTTTGTCTTGAGCCCAAGCTGCTTGTCCTGCTCCAGCTCACGCAGCGCTTCCTCACGCATGCTACCAACCACCTGATCGAAACTGACCTCGAACTTCTTCTGCTCGGCATAGGCGGTGATGTAGAGCAGATGTGCCTGGCGGTACAGCCGCGCCGTATCCCCGAGTGCGTCGCGTAGCACGGGCAACGTCTGAAGGTCGCGACGATCGAGCGCCCCAATCAACTCGGCATACGCGCCGTCGGGATCAGGCACCGCATTGAACGTGGTCTCGACCAACCCCGCGAGCTTGACCGGGAGCTGCGCCCGGAACGCAACGCTCTTCGGCTGTGCCGTGTCGAACATCGCCGCCGCAGCTGCTGCTGCCTCGGCACCCGTGAGCTTCCCAGACTTCGCAGGCGGTGAGTAGAACTCGGCCACCGCGTCTGGCTTACCAGCACCGGCACCCTTCGCCTTGTCACTTCGTTTGGCCATCTGAACCTCCACCACATCTTAGCCAGGGCTGCTGGGAAACTCGGGTTTACTTTCCCAGCATGCTGAGCTGCCCGACATGCTTGACACTCTTGGTCCTGGTCGTGCGTTGCCGCCTCGGGCGGACCTTGTCCCAGACTGACCAATCGTGCTCGGGGAACGCGCTCTCGAGCAGCCGCTTGGTCGGCGGCCAGACGAACGTCTCCCACTGGTCATAGCGATCGCAATCGCCTGTCCAATCCTCTGCGGGCTTGTACGCCTTGGGCGATACCGATCCATCGACGCAGTAGTAGGCGACCTTCGCGCCTTCACCCACGTCGCGCCCACGGGCTCGCAGGAGCAATGCGATCTCAACGTGCGCCGGCAGCTTGGCATCGTTGCCGTCCTTCTTCACCTTGCGGGTGTAGCCTGTGAGTGGCTTCGACAGCGTCTTCGCCACGCTCACGTCTGTGATGTCGATCGGATCTACAAGTACGTGCCGTCGCCACTTGTCGACGATCGCCAGCGACTCGTCCGCGCCTTCACCGCGCACGATGATCGAGCCGACGATCTCTGACTGCAACCTACGCGCTAGCCGCGAGCTGTCGCCGCGCTTGTACTCGAGCCCCTTGACTTCAGGCTTGCTGTCCGCAGTCGCATCCTTGCCCTTATAGTGGACGAACGATCCAGCGTATTTTTTCGCGCCGACGAAAACGAGCCGGCCGAACTGCTTCTCGTAGGCCAGCTTGATGTTGTTCTCCTTGCACCCACAGGCGACGAGTAGCTTTGGGTACAACTCGGCATTGCAGCACGCCACGAACAACTCAAACTCGTCGCGCGAACAACCCATCACGAATGCGCCATCAGTGTCGATGTACTCGACAAAGAAACCAGCATTTCGGGCTTTGTCGGCAGTCTGCTTAATCAGATACACGCCGCACTGCGTGACAGCCTCGGCCACGTCGCGATCGTAGAACCGCGACATCGGCGACCCCGCGATGCCGTAGAACGAATTGGCCGCGATCTTGTATGCAGTCGACCGCCGGTCTGCATCCTTCCACTGGTGCGTGCCCGGCGGAAACGAGTCTTTCAATCGACTCCAATGCTCGCGCAGCCGCAGCACCTCGGCAATCGCGTGTGGCAGGATGCCTTCGACATCGGTCCTGAACCGCGTGCCGGTCGCAGCCTCGCACTCGTTTGACTGGCGAGCCGGGCGTGTCTTCAAATACATCGGTCGCAGTGGCTCGACCACTCGCGTCTCCGAGCTAATGTTCCAGCTCAAGATGATGCTCGGGTACAAGCTTTTGAAGTCGCAGACGTGGACGTTCGTCAGCACGCCTTTCGATTGCGGCTCCATGACGAACGCACCCTTATACTGCCTACCCTCGGCAACATTCGAGAGGAAACGCGTGCGGAACCTATGCCCGCGCTTGCGTGCGATCCTGAGCAGCATGTTCTCGGCCTGGTTCGTTGGGTTAATCCCGCGCGAGTCAGGGAACGTGCCACACGCTTCGCAGAGCGTCTGGAGCAGCTCGACGTAGCCGGTCTCGACCTCGAGCCTGTGCAACAGCACCGTGTCCTTCTCGCAGTAGCGCCGCATGCACGAGCTACACACCATGCATAGCCCATTGAGGCACTCGGGCGTCGACCACGCCTGCCACGTCTTGCTCGCATCAAATGCGTCCTTGCCCTCACCTAACACCGCCATAGCGATCGAGTTGAGCGCGTAGCTCGTCTTCTCGTCGCCGCTCTCGGCCGCCATCGTGTTCATACGCTTGAACAGCTCGAGATGATCGAGCCATAGGATGCGCTTGTGATTGGGGGTCAGCCCGCATCGCTTGGTACGCGCGAGCAGCACCGGGAAGTCGAACCGGTCGCCGTTCCACGCGAGTACCTGATCGACAGCATCAAGCTTTGCCCACAGCTCCCCGAGCAGCACGCGCTCGGCTGCGTCGTCGTCGTCCAGCAAGATCTCAGAGGTCGCAACCCCGTGCTCGTCGGCCAGTGACCAGCACAAAATCCGCATCTCCTCCTTGCGCGAGAACGGTACGCGCGAGTCAGTCTCCAAGTCGAGGTATGCTCGACGCGGCCTAGCTACCTGCACGTCATGGTCGGCAGCCAGACACCGGATCGGACTAACCGTGCCTTCGTAAGTCTTAATGCCGCGCTTCTCGAACGCCTCACACACAGACTCTGCGAAGTGGCGGTCGCGGAACTCCACCCGCAACCACTGTCCGTCAACCCGCATCGCCGTCACGCGCGAGTCGTTGCGTAACATGTGCTTCGTCGAGGTATCGACGTCGGCAGCGGCAAAGAAAACGGTTGAGCGCACAGGCATGCGCTTGAGCACAACGGAACCGCCGCGATCCCTCGCAACCCACACGACTGCGTTGTCGTCATAGTAGGCATTGAGGAACCGCGGCGCCTCACGCACCGCAGCATTGGCAGCGCCTCGCTTCACGCGCTCTCGTCTCCAGCCACCACGCGGCGGAACTCGACCACGAGCTTGAGCGTGCCATCATCGGTCTGCATCACGCGAGCCAAGAGCTGCACGTCGTTGCTCAGCGGGATGGCGCACCACGGGTCGTCACCGAGCTTCTTCGCTGGCTGCTGCTCGTCGCCCTTCTTCGCCGGCCGCTTCATCAGCGGCACCGTCTTGCGACCGGGCTTGATCGCAATGGTCATCAGCCGATCCTTCGGTGCGACGGGCTCGGGCTTCGGGTTGATCTTCTTATTGATCTTGTCGACGGCCTTCTCGATCACACTCTTGCTCGCACCCTGCCGCGCCTGCTCGATCAGCTTGTCGCGGTGCTGCTCCGGCGCCTTGAGGATCAGGCCGAGCTTCGACGTGCCCAACTGCTTCACGTCCTCGGACGTGAAGTTACCAGCGATGTCC
>Ga0180009_10002418_pt1 | contig 21955 bp, 16 predicted proteins | sample OS_PC_MetaG_FD_123537 | JGI IMG/M metagenome (GOLD analysis project Ga0180009, IMG submission 123537) | Groundwater microbial communities from the Aspo Hard Rock Laboratory (HRL) deep subsurface site, Sweden - OS_PC_MetaG | ecosystem: Environmental > Aquatic > Deep subsurface > Groundwater...
CGAACCCTTCTCCGCATTCGGCAATGCTGTCGATTCAGGTTTTGAATCATCTTGTTTTTCAATCAGACTCAGAATGGTCCAGCCCGGCCCGGCTTTGATGTCGGACTCGGCATTGAACACCCGCAGCCGCCCCTTGGGTGTGATGGCGAACAACGGAATCGCCTTTTTGTAATTCTTTTTGTAGAAGTCACTGAAGTCGAAGCTTTCTGATAGTTTGGTTTCGCGGATTTCCGCATCCAGGCTGATCTGGCTGGCGAAGCGTGAATAGCTGGCCTCCTTGCTGAAGGCGATATGTCCGGCCGGTGGTGGGGCCATGTTTTTATCGTCGGCCTTGTCGGTGGTGTTCAGTAGCGTATAGATATTGTTGTCGCCGAATTCACGGCGATAACGATGCACCGCAAGCGCATTGAGTTCACGATGTGGAGACAGTGCGAGTAGACGCCCCAGGCCAACCAGGTCCAAACGGCGGTCGGCGTATTCCGACACGGCATTGCCATAGAAGGTGGCCAGCCCGGCCATGCGCGCGGCACGTATATTGTTCCAGTTGTTGTCGCACAGCAGTGAGTCGTAACCTTTTTTCTTGAGCGCTTTGGCAATGGTGCGAGCGACCGGACCGGCACCTACGATCAGAAAACCACGCGGTTCCGGTTCGGCGACGCCGAGCCAGATCGCTAACATGCGTGAAGTGGCGCTTTGCAGTACCACGGTGCCAATGATGACCATGAACGTCAGCGGCACCAGCAGCGCTGCATCGGTATAACCCTGCTCCTGCAGACGTAACGCGAACAGCGCCGCAATAGCGGCGGCAACAATGCCGCGCGGTGCGATCCAGGCCAGCAAGGCGCGTTCATTCCATTTCAGCGATGAACCCAGGGTGCAAAGAAAGATTTTCATCGGTCGGGCGACGAATTGCATGATCGCCAACACGCCAATGGCTTGCCAGCCCAGCGCCTGCAACTGCGAGAAATCCACGCGTGCGGCGAGCAGAATAAACAGGCCGGAGATCAGCAGGACGCTCAGGCTTTCTTTGAAGTTCAGAATATTTTCCACCGACACGCCGCGCATATTGGCCAACCACAGACCCATGACCGTGACGGTCAGTAGGCCGGATTCGTCCTGTACTGAATTGGAAATGGCGAATACACCGAACACCAGGGTCAGCGTGGCGACATTGTGCAGATATTCCGGTAACCAGTGTTTGCGCAGTGCAATGCCCAGTGCCTGTCCCGCCAGGGCACCGAGCAGCAGGCCGATGAAGATGATCTTGCCGAAGCTGAGCAAGGTGTGTCCGAGTGCGCCACCCGTACCGCCGGAGATGATGAACTCAAAGACCAACACCGCGAGCAAGGCACCAATCGGATCGATGACGATGCCTTCCCAGCGCAGGATGTTGGCGATGTGCGCGGTGGGTCGTACGGTGCGCAGCATGGGAACAATCACCGTGGGTCCGGTGACAACCGTGACGGCGCCGAACAACAAAGACAGTTCCCAGGAAAATCCAGCAGCCAGCGTGTCGCCAGGGTGGTAATGATCCAGGTCGACAGCATGCCGGTTGAAACCATACGCCGGACCACATGTTCCAATCCCTTAATCTCACTGAATTTGAGCGTGAGACTGCCTTCGAACAGGATTACAGCGACCGACAACGACACAATCGGAAACAGAAGATTGCCGAACAGCGCATCGGGACTGAGCCAGCCGAAGGTCGGGCCAACGAGCAGCCCGCCCAGCAACAGAAACAGAATCGCCGGCAGTTTGACCCACCAGTCGAACCACTGACAGGCGATAGCCAGCAGGCCGATGCCTGCGAGAATCAGGACTGTGTCTTCAAGCATAATTTATGCGGTCTGAGTGAGTTCAAAGATGTTTGCATTTGAGGGCCTCTGATAAATGGCTCAACGCGGATTCGTGTGGGTAAGCGGCAACGTTCGGAGTATCTCCACGGCGGGCACGACGAAGCCTCACAAGACCGGACAGCAGGCACCGGGGCCGACATCGCAATCGTGGCCCGGATGAAGCGAAGCGTAATCCGGGAAATACGCCTGGGGAGGCGGCGCACGCTATCGTGATCACCCCGGTCACGGCGGTGCATCCCCGGATTCCGCTACGCTTTATCCGGGCTACATGATCGTCTTCCCACTACTGAACAGGGTGTGCGACCCCTTCCGGGGGTCAATTCACCCACACGAATCCGCGTAGACCCTGATAAATTAATGCGACATCTTCCGGCGGATAACGCACGTCCATAGGCGCGGCCTTGACCGCGAACGGATGTGGGTGAACCTGTCGGATGCGGCCTACGGCCTGAATCCGACCTACGTTTGCTATGCGAAAGGCGTAGGTCGGGTTCGGCGGCGTTAGCCGCGCGCCCGACATTACCGAATAATCAGAGGTTCCCAGTGTTAATGCGGCTCGATATAATCCCTGTGCCGCCGCGCAGGCACCATCATTTGTATGTGCGATCACTGCTGTCCCACAAACCCTGTTCTGAAAAAGTGTAAGGCCCTATATAAGGGCGCATTGCAGATTATGAAGTGTTCCCGGACATGACGCAGTTGAGCGGAGCGTCCCTTCTCCCTTTGGGAGAAGTGCAGGATGAGGGGATAAATGAAATCGGCACGTTACGCCGCTTCGATCCCCTCTCCCCAACCCTCTCCCGGAGGGGGAGGGAGTTTATGGGACAGCAGTGATGTGCGATCTGCATTGGTTGTGATTGCGCAGTGATTGTCAGGACTCCGCTCCCCGTGCATTCAGATAGGCGCGTTCGGAAATATCGTGCCAAGCGATGACTTGGTCGCGATAGGCACGGAAGGAATCATAGACCCGTTTCGAGAGATCATCTTTCTTGGCGATTTCGCCGACCACCTCATCGGAAATGATCTTGAGCTTCTGCATCACGGCATCCGGGAATCGGCGCAGCTGTACTTTGTGTTCCGTGACCAGGGTATGCAGGGCCGCGTTATTGCGAGCGGTGTATTCCGCCAGCATGTCTTGATTCGCAACCTTGCAGGCATTAAGCACGATGCTCTGCAGATCCTTGGGGAGCGCCGCGAAGGCCTTTTGATTGATGAAGCATTCCAGCGTAGTGCCCGGCTCATGCCAGCCCGGGTAGTAATAAAATTTCGCGGCTTTATACAGACCGAAGGCGAGGTCGTTATACGGACCAACCCATTCGGTCGCGTCGATGGCGCCGGATTGCAGTGACGTGAAGATTTCACCGCCGGACAGGCTGACTGGCGTGCCGCCGACGCGATGCAGCACTTCGCCACCGAGGCCGGGTATGCGCATCTTCAGTCCCTTGAGGTCATCAAGTGTTTTGATTTCGCGGTTGAACCAGCCACCCATTTGCACACCGGTGTTGCCGGCTGCGGTAGGTATCAAACCAAAGGGTGCATAGGTTTCCTGCCAGAGTTCCATGCCGCCGCCGTGATACAACCAGCCATTCATTTCCTGCGCGGTCAGACCAAAGGGCACGGCGGAAAAAAACTGCGCGGCTTCGGATTTGCCTTTCCAGTAATAAGACGCGCCATGACCCATCTCGGCGGTGCCTTGCGACACGGCGTCGAAGATTTCAAACGGCGGTACCAATTCATTGGCGCCGTACACCTTCACATGAAGACGACCATCACTCATATCGTTAATCAGTTGCGCGAGATAGTTCGCACCCGTACCCAGGCCGGGAAAGTTCTTCGGCCAGGTGGTGACCATCTTCCAGCGGGTCTTTGCGGCGGCAGAGGCCGACGTGCTGCTGAGACCGGCGCCGGTGGCGACGGCGGCCAAGCCGGCCTTGTTGAGAAAATCACGACGTTTCATGAAGGGCTCCCGATTCGAATGTCAGTAGCATGCTGCAGCAGATACGAGGCTGGCATTCTACGCTGCGACGTACTGTAACCCAGCTTGGCGGGCGGTAGACATGCTGGTTCTCAGCGGCTTAATGGTTGCAAATATGATTTGTTATGCCATTATATTGCCAGTCCGCATGCATAAGAAGCCTTAAGTAACTAATATTAAAGATACTATGCGGCCTTGAAGGATGGTGATCCTTGCAAAATGCGGAGAATCCACGACCTGGCCTGCATTTCTCACCGCTGTTCGTCGCGAGACGGTTCCAGGGTGCGGCATGGCGGTCTTTCACGACCGAGGAGCGCGCAGGCATAGCGGCACTATGTCGAGCACTACGACCGAGCGAAAGCCAGACAGGGCGTGCCCTGGGACCGGCGCAGTAGAAAGGTGGTGAGAAATGCAGGCTAGGACCGAATTAAAGTGACCGGCAACGACCTACAGCTCGTACGCCACCGGTTCACGCTATGGATTGCAGCCGGTTTTGCCCTGACCCCGCTCGCGGGCGTCGGCAGTGCAATATTATTTGGTCTGATCGACCTGCCCACCCTGCAAGCCGCCAGTCAGGCGGGTTTTCTCCCTATCGCCCTGCTGCTGATGCTGGGCTGGAGTCTGCTTAGTTTCCGTCATTATCTGCAGCCGATCCTGCATTGGATGGCGCAGCACCCCGAGGGTGGCAGCGCACCCAGTCATTTGCATCGTCGCCTGGGTCGCTTCAGTCGCGAGTATTGGGGACAATTCCTGCTCTATGCCTTGGCAACACCCACGTTGTTGTTTGCAAGCACGCATGGATTCGGCAATATCCCCACGGAACAATTTGTCCATGTGCTGCTGTTGCAAATGGCGGTTGCCATTCTGGTGGGTCTGCCGACTTACCTGATCGCCCTCGACAGACTCGGGCGGCTTGTAGCGCACCTTGGTCTGCATGAAGTACAGGTCAGCCTTAAGTCCAAAATCATGCTACTGGGCGGCTTTTTACCGCTGCTGTCCTATTCGATGTTGATGCAATTCCATTGGTTAAACAGCGGTGGTTTTGCCGTTGAGCTGGCGGCAATCTGGGCCGGGCTGGCGCTGATTACGGCCACAGTGACCTGGCTGTCGATCAAGAGCATGGCTCAGTCGTTACGTCCCGTACAGGAGGTGTTGACGCGCAGCGGTGCCTCGACACATGCCGATCTCGCGCAACTGCGCCCGCAATCGACCGACGAGATTGGTCATCTGACGCAGACACTGGGCAAACTGTTCCGGCGTCTGGGCGATCAGGAATCGACCATGCGTGCCGTGGTCGACAACGCCGCCGAGGGCATTGTCGTTATCGACGAGCGTGGCAACATCGACACCTTCAATGCCGCGGCGGAACAACTGTTTGGTTATCTAGCCGTGGAGATCCGCGGCAAGCCCTGGGCCTGGCTGTTGCCGGAGCTGGTTGGCGAAAAGGGTTTGCCACTGATCAATGTCGGGGAGCAGGAAAGCGTTGCCACACACCGCAACGGTACGCCGATTCAGGTATCGGTGCGTATCAGCGCGATGTATATCAGTGAAAGACCGATGTATACCTGCCTGGTGGCCGACATCACGCAGCGTAAGCAGGCCGAGGACAAAATGTTCAGCGCCGAGGCGCGCTACCGTGATCTGGTCGAGACGGCGCACGACCTGGTCTGGATTACCGATGCCACGGGACACTGGACCTACCTCAACAGTGCCTGTAACAGTATCTATGGTTATACCGCGCAGGAAATGATCGGCCGGCATATTCGCGAATTCCATGCCTCCAGTAGTTTGGAAAAGGATGAAGAGGCCTTTCTGGCGTTACTCGCCGGCCAGGAGCTGGTGCAGTACGAAACCGTGCATGTCGATTGTCACGGCAACCACCACAACCTCAGTTTCAGCGCCAAGGCACAGCAGGACGCCGAGGGCAATATACTGCAGATCAGCGGCACCGCACGCGACATTACCGAGCAGAAAGTTTTCCAGGAGCAGCTCGCTTATCAGGCCGAGCATGACTCGCTCACAACACTTTTCAATCGTCACTACTTCCAGCAGGAGCTGGAGCGTACCGTGGCGCGCGTCGCGCGTAGTGGTGCCGACTGCGCCCTGTTCTATATCGATCTTGACCAGTTCAAATACATCAATGACACCCTGGGTCATGCCGCCGGCGATCAGCTGCTGATCGAGATCAGTAATCTGGTGGCAACGCACGTCCGCGATGGTGATTTGCTGGCGCGTGTCGGCGGCGATGAATTTACCCTGTTGGTCTATAACATCAGGGCGCAGGATGTCATCAAGGCGGCGGAGAATTTCCGCGTCCTGTTCGAGAATTACAAATTCTTCTACGACGGCAAAAACTTCAACATCACGTCAAGTATCGGCGCATCCATAATTGATGCGGTTGCCACAACCGCCGATGAGGTTCTGTCGCATGCCGATCTTGCCTGCAACATGGCCAAGGCGCAGGGTCGCAACCGCGTGCATCTGTACAATCCCGATGACCGTGACAAGGCCGGTATGGCCGAAGACATGGGTTGGGCGGCGCGGGTGCGCGAAATGCTCGAGCACGACCGGTTCCAGCTGGTTTATCAACCGATCATGTCGGTGAGCACGGGCGCTGTGGAGGACTATGAAGTGCTGGTCCGCATGGTATGCACCGATGGCGAGATCATTCTGCCGGGCGGATTCATGCCGGCGGCCGAACGCTTCGGCCTGATCCACAACGTCGACCGCTGGATCGTGGCGCGCGCCATCCACCAGCTCGCCAACCTGCGCGAACATGGTTCGCAGGTACGGTTCTCCATCAATCTTTCCGGCAAGGCTTTCGAGGACAGCATACTGCTGCCGACCATCCAGCGCCTGCTCAAGGAAACCGGCCTCGACCCGGCATTGCTGACCTTCGAGATCACCGAGACCGCCGCTATCGCCAATCTCGGCGCCGCGACCCGCTTCATCGGCGCGCTCAAGGAGATCGGCTGCCAGTTCGCGCTGGACGACTTCGGTTCCGGCTTCAGCTCGTTCACCTATCTGAAGCACCTGCCGGTCGACAAGCTCAAGATCGACGGCTCGTTCGTGCAGAATCTGGCGGAGACGCCGGTCGACCAGGCCATGGTGCAGTCGATGAACCAGGTCGCGCATGCGCTGGGCAAGCAGACCATCGCCGAATATGTCGAGAGCGCCGAGACGCTTGCGTTGCTCAAGGACTACGGCGTCGATTTCGCACAGGGCAATTTCATCGTCAAGCCGCGCGAGGCGTTGATGAATCCTGCATCCAATGTCGCAACGCTTACTCGCGCCGGCGGCGGTCTGGCGTTGCTCAAAACCGACGCGAAATTGCGCGGCGGCGAATAGTAAATTCAATGTGTAACAATTTCGGTACCTGGCTATGCTGCTGTTCCTGTGACGACGGCAACAGATTTGCGGGATTCGGATTGCCCCGCGGCCCGAGGGCGACTATTATCGCGCGATCCCGGTACACGGGGGGTGTAGAAAGTTTGTCTGGATGATACTCGTAGAGGTAACTCAAGGAGCGGATCATGAACAAAACGAAACTTATTGGCGCAATGTTGTTGATGATGGGTGTGACGGGTTCTGCCTTCGCACAGAATGGCCTCTATGCGGGTGCGAGCATCGGACAGGCCACCATCGATGGGTGCAGTGGCGTAACCAATTGCGACGATGAAGACACCGGCTGGAAAATCTTCGGCGGCTGGGAGATGAATCAGAACATCGCCTTCGAGGCCGCCTGGGTGGATATGGGCGAGATCAGCGGATCCATAGGCGCTTCGGCAGTCAGCGCCGAAGCGGACGGCTGGACTCTCGCTGTCAAGGGTATCCTGCCGCTCAACGAGCAGTTCGGTGTGTTCGGCAAGGTCGGCTTCATCGACTGGGAAATCGAAGGCGGTGGTGTTCTTTCCGGCGTTGACGACGATGGCACCGACCCCATGTATGGCCTCGGCGCTCAATACATGTTCACTGACCAGTTCGGCATTGTCGGTGAGTGGGAGTGGTATGATGTTGACGATGATGTTGATCTGTTGACCATCGGTGCACTGATCAAGTTCTAAGCGGCGCGATCGAGCCCGATAAAGAAGGCCCCGGCAGGGGCCTTCTTTTTGTCCGATTCTTCCGGGCCAGCTCAATCGGTTCGGTCTACACCGTCTCCAGATTCGCATACGCCAGTACCAGCCACTTGGCGCCGGCGTGTTTGAAGTTCACCTGCACGCGTGCGTGCGAACCCTGGCCTTCATAATTGAGCACCACACCTTCGCCGAATTTCGCGTGATGTACGCGTTGACCGAGATTCAGTGCGTCAGGTGGATCCTCCAAAGGCCATGAAGCCACGCCGCGTGGCGCGGCGTTGTAGATCGGGCGTGACACCTGTACCTGCGGGCGAATTTCTTCGATCAGGTTCTTGGGTATTTCGCGTAGAAAACGCGAGGGCAGTGCGTAGGATTCCGAGCCGTGTAACCGGCGGCGTTCGGCGCAGCTGACCACCAGTTCGCGGCGCGCGCGGGTGATGCCGACATAACAGAGGCGACGTTCTTCCTCCAAACGTCCCGGTTCATCAATCGACATCTTATGCGGGAACAGGCCCTCTTCCAGTCCGACCAGAAACACCAGCGGAAATTCCAGGCCCTTGGCCGAATGCAGGGTCATCAGTTGCACGCAGTCTTCCCAGGCATCCGCCTGACCTTCACCGGCCTCCAGTGCGGCATGCGACAGAAATTCCGAAAGCGGATCCATTTCAATCTCGCTGTCGGCGTCCTGCGGCTCCCATTGGCGAGCGGCGCTGACAAGCTCCTCTAAGTTTTCGATGCGTGCCTGACCACGCTCACCTTTTTCTTTTTTGAAGTGTTCAATCAGACCGCCGGCCTGTATCGCCTGTTCGACCTGTTCATGCAGCTCGAGTCCGTTCAGTCCGGCGGAGAGTTCGTTCATGAGTTTGAGAAACTCGGCGAGTGCGTTAATGGCCCGCGCAGGTAAGGCCTTCTCATCAACGACGCGCTGCGTGGCTTCACTCAGCGGAATGGCATACTGTTTCGCATAGTCGCGCACCGTGGCGATGCTGCGCTCACCGATGCCGCGCGGCGGTTGATTCACAATGCGTTCGAACGAGGCGTCATCGTTGTGATTCGCCGCCAGTCGCAGATAGCCGAGCGCGTCTTTGATTTCGGCGCGCTCGAAGAAGCGCAAGCCGCCGTAGACGCGATAGGGAATGCCGCGCTGCAGAAATTGTTCTTCGAAAATGCGCGACTGGGCGTTGGAGCGGTACAGAATGGCGCAATCGGCGCGCATATTTCCCTGTTCCATGTGCTGCGCGATGCGGTCGACCACAAAGCGCGCCTCATCGTATTCGTTATAGGCCGTGTACAGCTGGATCTTTGTGCCGCCGGCATCCTCGGTCCACAGATTCTTGCCCATGCGGCCCTGATTATTGGCGATCAGCGCATTGGCGGCATCCAGAATGGTCGCGGTTGAGCGGTAGTTTTGTTCCAGGCGCAGTACCAATGCGCCAGGAAAGTCCTCGGTGAAGCTCTGAAGATTTTCGATGCGCGCCACGCGCCAGCCATAAATGGATTGATCGTCATCACCGACCGCGAAGATATTTCCATGCGCGCTCGCCAGCAGGCGCAGCCAGGCGTACTGAATGCTGTTGGTGTCCTGAAACTCATCCACCAGCACATGCTGGAAACGATCCTGATAATGACGCAGCAGCGTCGGATTCTTCAGCCACAGCTCATGCGCACGCAGCAGAATTTCCGGGAAATCCACCATACCGGTGCGCTGGCAGACTTCTTCATAGGCCGCATAGACACTGATCTGCTGCTTTAGATAGGGATCGTTGTAGTGCTCAATATGTTGCGCACGCAGGCCCTCTTCCTTCTTGCCGTTGATGAACCACTGCATCTGTTTAGGCGGCCAGCGCGTTTCGTCCAGCTCCATGGACCTGAGCACACGTTTGACCACGCGCAACTGGTCATCGGAATCCAGGATCTGGAAGGTCTGCGGCAGATTGGCCTCCTGCCAGTGCGCGCGCAGCAGCCGATGGGCGAGACCGTGGAAGGTGCCGACCCACATGCCGCCGGCCGGCATGCCCAGCAGCGACTCGGTGCGGTGGCGCATTTCGCTGGCGGCCTTGTTGGTGAAGGTCACCGCGAGCACGCCATAGGGTGAGGCCTGCTCGACCTGAATCAGCCAGGCGATGCGATGCACCAGCACGCGGGTCTTGCCACTGCCGGCGCCGGCCAGCACCAGCACAGGCCCGGCCGGCGCGGAAACGGCCTGGCGCTGGGCGTCATTGAGCGGATCGAGAATATGAGAAACGTCCATCCGCGGCAGTTTACCAGATCAGCGCCCGCGCCGAGGCGGCCGGCCACCGTGCCGGAGTCATGGAAATCCGTCTCACGATGTAGCAAGCTGATGACGCGCGCCGGCACGTCCCCGGTGCGCCGCACCAGCGGGTCGGACGGTTTGAATACAGCAGGTGATAGTTATGGGATTTATGGGAGATTTTATCGGCGTGCTCGCCTTCGCCGCGATCGCAGTGCTTGCCGCAGTCTGGTTCTTCGTGCCGTTCGCCATCTTCGGCACCAAGCAACGACTCGATGATCTGATCGATGCCGTGGAAGAAGGTAACAAGCATCTCGCCGATATCAAGGCGATCTTGACGAAGGGTAGCGCTGATAAGACCGAGCCGCAGCAGGACCCGGATATTCCTTCGATACGGGCGAGTCGTTAGCGATGGCATAAACATTTTCATCATTCCGGCGTGCGCCGGAATGATGAATAAAAGTACCGATGGGCACTCTAGTATTTGTTTTTCCTACCCGCCGTACACAATCCCCGGTAGCCATGTAGCAAGCTGCGGCCACAGCGACAGCACGCCGAGCATCATCAATTGGATAGCGATGAACGGCACCACGCCGCGATAGATGTCCATGGTGGTGACTTCCGGCGGTGCAACACCGCGCAGATAGAACAGTGCAAAACCGAACGGTGGTGTCAGGAACGACGTCTGCAGATTGATGGCGATCATAATGCCGAGCCACACCAGGTCCAGGCCCATGGCGAGCAGTACCGGGCCGACAATCGGCACTACCACGAACGTGATCTCGATAAAGTCGAGCACGAAGCCAAGCAGGAACATCACGATCATCACGGCGAACATGGCGCCGACCACGCCACCGGGCAGGTCGCTGAGCAGGTCGGCGACCAGTTCATCGCCACCGAAGCCGCGGAAGACCAGTGAAAATATCGAAGCGCCGATCAGGATCAGAAACACCATGCTGGTGACCTGCGTGGTGTTGCGCACCACGTCGCGCAAAATGTTGAGGCGAAGCTGTCCCTGGCTGGCCGCGAGCAGCATCGAACCGACGGCGCCGACCGAGGCCGCCTCGGTTGGCGTCGACCAGCCCGCCATGATTGAACCGAGCACGGCGACAATCAGTGCCAGCGGCGGGAACAGTGCCTTCAATACGCGAGCCGCCATGCCAGGGCCGCGTAAGGCAGTGAGTTCCGCGTCAGGGATAGCTGGCATGAGTCTCGGGCGCAGCGCGGCCAACAGGATGATGTAGACCAGATACGCGCCAACCAGCAGCAGCCCCGGGATCAACGCACCGATGAACAGATCGCCGACGGAAACGGTTTTGGGCGCATAGATGCCCATATCCAATTGCGCCTGCTGATAAGCGGATGACAGTACATCGCCCAGCAACACCAGAATGATGGACGGCGGAATGATCTGACCGAGCGTGCCGGAGGCGCAGATGGTACCGGCGACGACACGCTTGTCGTAGCCACGCTTGAGCATGGTCGGCAGCGACAACAGACCCATGGTGACCACGGTAGCGCCGACAATGCCGGTACTGGCGGCGAGCAGCATGCCGACCAGCGTGACGGATAGGCCTAGCCCGCCGCGCAATGAACCGAACAGTGCGGACATGGTGTCGAGCAGATTGTCGGCGACCTTGGAACGTTCCAGCATAACGCCCATGAAGACGAACAGCGGCACGGCGATAAGCGTGTCGTTGGTCATGATGCCGAACAGGCGATTGGGCAGTGCTTCCAGAAAGGCGCCATCAAATAGGTCGAGGCCTTCGCCGAGCCAGGCGAAACCCAATGCGACACCAGCCAGCGTAAAGGCCACCGGATAGCCGAGCAGCAGCACGATGCAGATGGTGGCGAACATCAGCAGCGGCATGAATTCAGCGAGCAGGGTGTGATCCATGGGGTTATAGCTCGCGCGGCGCGGGTTCTTCCGCGCTGACAGTGCCGCCGGCGAGAATCAGTACAGCACGTGCCGCCTGCGCCAATCCCTGCAGGAGCATCAGCACGGCCATGACCGGTATCGCGGTCTTGAGCAGATACACGCCGGGCAGACCGGCCGTTTCGCGCGAACCTTCCCGGAGTTCCCAGGCTGCGCTGACATAATCCAAACTCGACAGCAGGATGAAGACACAGACAGGCGTCAGCAGAAACAGTGCGCCGAACAGATCGATCGAGGCTTGGCGGCGCGGGCTGTAATCACGGTAGAAGATATCCACACGCACATGGCCGTCGTGTTTCAGGGTGTAGGCCGCGCCGAGCAGAAACACCAGCGCATGCAGAAAGGTGACGGATTCCTGCGCGGCGATGGAGCCGATGCCGAAGCCGTAACGCAGAACGACAATGCCGAAGGTGATCAGCACCATGCACAGGGTCAGCCAGGCAATGACACGCCCGGTCCATTCGGACAGGCTGTTGAGAGTGCGTGCGAGACGTTCAAGGAGCGCCAGAGGCTTCATGCCGCGGCATTATACAAGGGAATTTAGATAGATGTTCCGCAGCCGTGGGGACAGAGCTGAAGATCTGTCCCCACGGCGGCGGTATATCGGACGGGTTTTTTACCAGCGAAAAATCACCCAGCTCGGGACCAGGATGCGCGGGTCGAGTTCGTTGCGGCGGGTTTCCAGGCTGCCGTCACCGTCGGCATCGACCAGGAAGTAGGGATAACCTTTGCTGGGTGTCACCTTGATCATGTAGAGCTCGCCGTTGATGCGGTATTCCTCAACCGTGCGGTCTTCCTTGCGGATGATGGTCACCTCGGGTTCGAGGCCTTCCTGCGCCTCGCTCGGCATCGGCGGTGGCGGGGCATCGGTGCGTTCGCTGGGTGCGGTCTGCACGGGTAATTCCGAGGTGGTGTCTTCCTGCGCCTGAGCGGACGTGCCCAGTAACAGCCCGGCGGTGATCAGGGCCAGCAGGCCCGGTCTATGTAAACTGAATGTGGTCATGTACAGGCCCTAGAGTTGCAGGAGAATTTCCTGTTCCTGTGCCGAAGGCTCGAAGCCTCGGGTTTCATAATGCGTAAAGATAGCATCGACCACCTCCTGAGCGGTATCCACCACCGTGAAGAGATCGAGGTCATCGGCTGAAATCGTGCCCGCGGTCACCAGCGTGTTGCGGAACCAGGCGATAAGGCCTTCCCAGAACGGCGAGCACACCAGCACGATGGGTATACGTCGGGTCTTGCCGGTCTGTACCAGGGTGAGGATCTCGGCCATTTCATCCAGGGTGCCGAAGCCGCCCGGCAGCACAACATACGCCGACGCGTATTTCACGAACATCACCTTGCGCGAAAAGAAGTGGCGGAAGTTGAGCGAGATGTCCTGATACTCATTGTTGATCTGTTCGCGAGGCAGGGTGATATTGAGGCCGATACTGGGCGATTTACCGGCCTGGGCGCCCTTGTTGGCCGCCTCCATAATGCCGGGACCGCCGCCGCTGACGACGGAAAAGCCGGCATCGGAAAGCAGCCGGGCGACTTCTTCGCCGAGTTGGTATTCCATTGCATCCGGGCGGGTGCGCGCCGAGCCGAAGATGCTGACTGAGGGCTTGATGCTGGATAGCCGCTCAAAGCCTTCGACGAATTCCGCCATGATCTGGAAAATCTTCCAGGATTCACGTGTCAGGTGATTATCATCGACCGGCTTCATGCCGGGATGTTGACTCCGGGTCTGGTCGTCCATGCTGTTAGCTGCCTGAATGTCTGGCCTAGGGGCCTGATACCGGGTACGAAGCAATTACCATACCCATAAATCTGGGTCGGTACGCATGATAGCATGGCACCCCCGGAACACAGACGACCCGACCGACAAAGGCACGCATTGCATGGCGACAACGACTTCGACACCACTGGTGCTGGTGGATGGATCTTCCTATCTGTACCGCGCCTTTCATGCCTTGCCGCCTTTGACCAATTCGCAGGGTATGCCGACGGGCGCGGTTTATGGCGTCGCCAACATGCTGCGCAAGCTGCTGAGTGATTACGCCCCCGAGCATATCGCCGTGGTGTTCGATGCCAAGGGCAAGACCTTCCGCGATGATATGTTCGCGCAGTACAAGGCCAATCGTCCGCCGATGCCCGACGATTTGAAGGTTCAGATCGAGCCGCTGCACGCACTGGTCGCCGCGCTGGGTTTTCCGATTCTGCAGGTGCCGGGTGTCGAGGCCGACGATGTGATCGGTACGCTGGCGCGGCAGGCCGCCGCGCGTGGTCAGTCGGTGGTGATTTCCACCGGCGATAAGGATATGGCGCAGCTGGTCGATGGTCACATCACCCTGATCAACACCATGTCCAATACCACCCTGGATATCCCCGGTGTGGTCACTAAATTCGGTGTGCCGCCGGAGCGCATTATCGACTATCTCGCCCTGGTCGGTGACACCAGCGACAACATCCCCGGCGTGCCCAAGGTCGGTCCCAAGACCGCGGCCAAGTGGCTCAACGAGTACGGCACGCTGGACGATCTGATTGCGCGCGCCGATGAGATTGGCGGCAAGGTCGGTGAAAGTCTGCGCGACAATCTGCAACAGCTGGCGCTGTCGCGTGAATTGGCAACCATCCGCTGTGATGTCGAATTGGAGCAGAGTGGCGATGATCTGCGCATGCGCGCGCCGGACAGTTCCGCGTTACGCGAGTTGTATAAGAAACTCGAATTCAATACCTGGTTGCGCCAGCTCGAAGATACAGCGACGGCGGCGCCTGCAGAACCGGAGTCCGCCGCCAGCCGTGCGATCGAACAGGACTATGAAACGGTCTTCACCCAGGCGCAGCTCGATGCCTGGATAAAACGTCTGCAAGACGCAGAGCTGTTCGCCTTCGATACCGAAACCACCAGTCTGGATTACATGCAGGCGCGCATTGTCGGTGTGTCCTTCGCCGTGCCGGGCGCGGCCGCCTATGTGCCTTTGGCGCATGATTATCCGGGCGCCCCGGAACAGCTGGATCGCGATGCGGTGCTGTCACAACTCAAGTCGTTGTTGGAAAGCGCCGAACATCGCAAGGTCGGGCAGAATCTCAAATACGATATGAGCGTGCTCGCCAATCATGGCATCGCACTCGCCGGTATTGCCTTCGACACCATGCTGGAATCCTACGTGCTGGACAGCACCGCCAGTCGTCACGACATGGATTCACTGGCGCAGAAATATCTCAATCACACCACCATCACCTTCGAAGACATCGCCGGCAAGGGCGTGAAGCAGCTGAGTTTCAATCAGGTGCCGATCGAACAGGCCGGCACCTATGCGGCGGAGGATGCCGATATAACGTTGCGTCTGCATGAAACGCTCTGGCCGCGGTTGCAACAGGAAGGATCGCTCGCCAAGGTATTCACGGAGATTGAATTGCCGCTGGTGCCGGTGCTGTCGCAGATTGAACGCACTGGCGTGCTGGTGGATGCGGCCATGCTCGGACAGCAAAGCCGCGAACTCGCGGCAAAGCTGCATGCGATTGAGCAGGAGGCCTACCAGGCCGCCGGCCAGCCGTTCAATCTCGGTTCGCCGAAACAGATCCAGGAGATTCTTTACACCAAGCAGGGGCTGCCGGTGCTGGCGAAGACACCCAAGGGCGCACCGTCGACCGCTGAACATGTGCTTGCGGAATTGGCGTTGGATTATCCCTTGCCGAAGTTGATTCTTGATCACCGGTCTTTGTCGAAACTCAAATCGACCTACACGGACCGGCTGCCGGAACGCATCGATCCGGATACCGGGCGTGTGCATACTTCATATCATCAGGCCGTGGCGGCGACCGGACGGCTGTCATCGACCGATCCCAATCTGCAGAACATACCGGTACGCACCGAAGAGGGTCGACGGATTCGACAGGCGTTTATTGCGCCGCCGAACTGCAAGATTGTGGCAGCGGATTATTCGCAGATTGAGCTGCGCATCATGGCGCATCTGTCGCAAGACGCGGGTTTGCTGAAGGCCTTCGCCGCCGGTCAGGATATCCATCGCGCGACGGCCGCCGAGGTATTTGGCGTCGCGGCGGAGGACGTCACCAGCGATCAGCGGCGTTCCGCCAAGGCGATCAACTTCGGTTTGATCTACGGCATGTCGGCGTTCGGGCTTGCCAAGCAGCTGGGTATCGAACGCGGCGCGGCGCAGGATTATGTCGATCTGTATTTCGCGCGTTATCCGGGCGTGAAAACCTATATGGACGAAACGCGCGCCCAGGCACATGAGCTGGGCTATGTGGAAACGGTGTTCGGGCGGCGTCTGTATCTGCCGGATATCAATGCGCGCAATGTGCAGCAGCGCAATGCCGCCGAGCGTACCGCCATCAATGCACCGATGCAGGGTACGGCGGCGGATATTATCAAACGCGCCATGATCCGTGCGGATGCCTGGTTGCGCGAGCATGATTCAACGGCGCGCATGATCATGCAGGTGCATGACGAATTGGTGTTCGAGGTCGCGGCAACCGAGGTGGAATATATCAGCACCGCCATGCGCCAGTGTATGCAAGGGGCGGCCAGTCTGCGTGTGCCCCTGGAGGTCGATATCGGTGTGGGCGTCAACTGGGATGAAGCGCATTGACAACAAGTTTCGGCAAGCTGCTGAATGGGCGTGAATAAGCAGATTCTTGGCAGTAAGACAGCCGTTTTTTTGGCTTAATGCAGTGAGTTTTTTAACAATCTTTTTACACACAACTCTCTCTTGCTGAGCTAGTATTTAAGGCGAGTGCTGGGAGGAGATCGAAGACGGGAACTATTCTTTGGATCGATCATCCAAGATTTTGCACAGGCTGTTCCGGTAATGTTTTTTGGATCCCATTCTTCCTCCCTAGAGTGGGATCCTTTACCAGCCCGACCTCCCCAAGTCGGGTGACGTTTACCCCGGTAATTCCCCCCCCTTGAATACCGGGGTTTCTTTTTGCCTGCGATTTTTAGATGTGCTTTCAACACGAAGTCGCAGAAGGCGCACAAAGGTAAAACGATTCAGGTTTAGTAAGGGAACGCTGAGCAAACCAACGCCTCTTTGAATTTGCCACGGAAACCACGGAACAATATCCATATCGAAAATGGTTCCGTGGTTTCCATGGCAAATAAGTTGCTGGAGTTCCTTTGCGCGCCTTCTGCGCCTTCGTGTTGAAAAATTGCTTCAGCTCAGCTCCAGCCAGGCCGCGAGCTGCGCGCGTGCCTCGTCGAGGCCGGTGCCATCGAGCGCGGAGAACAGTTGTATGGTCGCGTTGGCGTGTATCGGGCCTAAGGCGCGGCGTACCGAAAGCAGGGCATTCTGCGCCGCGCCGCGTTTGAGTTTATCCGCCTTGGTGAGCAGCACATGTACCGACAGGTCGGAGGCCTGGCACCAGCCCAGCATTTTCCGGTCGTAATCCGTCAGCGGGTGGCGCACGTCCATCAGCAATATCAAACCGGCCAGCGATTGGCGCTGCTCGAGATAGGCGTTCAGGTGTCGTTCCCACTGCGCCTTCACCTCTGCCGGAACCTTGGCGTAACCATAGCCGGGCAGATCGACCAGACGCGCATTCGGCGTAATGGTGAAGAAGTTGATCAGCTGGGTGCGCCCGGGGGTTTTGCTGGTCCGTGCCAGGCCCTTGCGGTTGGTGATCACATTCAGCGCGCTGGATTTGCCGGCATTGGAGCGTCCGGCAAAGGAGGCTTCATGGCCGATATCGGCAGGCGCCTGGCTGATGCGGGCAGCGCTGGTGAGGAACTCGGCGGTATGGAAAGGGTTCTTCTGCATGGGGGCGCATTGTCGCTGTGTCGTGGCGGCTTGTCATGGCGTATCCTGGTCTTCCGAGGCCATACCCTCCCGGCGGCGCTATTGAACCGCCCTGGGGCCACTGGTATAAATGGCGACTCTCCGGCCGTGGCGTCCCGCAAGGCGCACTCTCAGCGCCGTCATTCCGAATCGCCTTGAGGCAACAGGAGTTGGTTCCATCATGAATAATCGGTTTGTTTTCGCAGCACTTTTCTCCTTTTCCACAGCGTTGATCGCACTGCCGGCCAGTGCCGCTGGCGATGCCGCCGCCGGTCAGGCCAAGGCCGCCGCCTGCGCCAGCTGCCACGGTGCCGACGGTAACAGCGCCAATCCGGACTGGCCGAAGCTGGCTGGTCAGCATGATAAATATCTGGCCAAACAGCTGGCCGACTTCAAGGCGGGCAACCGTAAAAACGCCATGATGGCCCCGATGGCCGCCGGTCTTTCCGAGCAGGATATGGCCGATATCGCCGCGTTCTTCTCCAGCCAGACCCTCAGCGGCGGCAAGTCCGATCCCAAGCTGGTTGATGCCGGCGAGAAACTGTATCGCGGCGGCAATGCCACCACCGGTGTCGCCGCCTGCATGGCCTGTCACGGCCCCAGTGGGATGGGTAATCCGCAGGCGAATTCCCGCGTCTGAGTGGCCAGCACGCCGCCTACACTGTGCTGCAGCTGAAGGCATTCCGCAGCGGTGAGCGTGCCAACGATGCCGGCAAAATGATGCAGAATATCGCCACGCGCATGACCGATGCCGAAATGCAGCAAGTTGCCTCCTATATCGAAGGTCTGCATTAAGCGCTGCGTCGGTGGCGGCCTGTGCTGCCACGCGTGAGCAAACCATAAAGGGTGGCCCTTGCGGGTCACCCTTTAATTTTTCAGGCTATACAACGCCCCCGCCGGTGTACAATGGCCGCCGTTCCGTTGCCGTGACCGCCTGCCAAGGTTTCTGTTTTGAGCACAGTCAGTAACAAACCGTCCCGCGCCGTTTCCCGATCCAGCGTGCTGCTGGAATTCCTGGGGTCCATGAATCTCGCCATCACCCTGCTGGTGACGGTGGCGGTCGCCTCGATCATCGGCACAGTGCTGAAACAGAACGAGGCCTATCAGAATTACATCGTGAAATTCGGGCCGTTCTGGTTCGAGGCCTTCAAAAGTCTCGGCCTGTATGACGTCTACAGCGCCGGTTGGTTTCTGGTCATTCTGACCTTTTTAGTGGTCTCCACCAGCGTCTGCATTTACCGCAACGCGCCGCAGATGCTGCGCGATATGCGCAGCTACCGGCTGAATGTGCAGGAACAGTCGCTGCGCGCCTTCCATGCCAACCACAGTTGGACCTTGGCGTTGCCGGCCGCCGAGGTTGAGCGGCGCCTGAGCAACGTGATGCGCAGCAAAGGTTATCGGATGCGCCGTAAGGATCACGGCGATCATCAGGTGATCGCGGCCATGAACGGCGTCGTCAATCGCCTCGGTTATATCTTCACGCACACGGCGATTGTCACCATCTGTATCGGCGGCCTGCTGGATGGGAATCTACCGCTCAAGCTCAAGGAGATGAGCGGTCAGATCAAGATCGAGAGTCGTGATCTGCCGGCTTCGCAGGTGCCGCGTGAATCCTGGCTGTCGGTGCAGAATCCGTCCTTCCGTGGCAGCGTCACCGTGCCGGAAGGTTCAACCGCCAACATCGCTTTTCTGCAACTGCGTGACGGTTATCTGGTTCAGCCGCTGCCGTTTTCCATTGAGCTGAAGGATTTTCGTATCGAGCATTACGAATCCGGGCAGCCGAAATCCTTCGAAAGTGATCTGATCATCCATGAACCGGATCAGGAACCTGTGACCGCCACCATTGCCGTCAATCATCCGCTGATCCACAAGGGCTATGCCATTTATCAGTCGAGCTTCAACGACGGCGGCACCCATCTGGATCTGAATGCCTGGGGGTTCGGGCGTGCGCAGCTTGAGCAGCAGGCCTTCAAGAGCGCGGTGTTCGAGAAGCTGAGTGTGGAAACGGCGCAGGGGACGATGACCCTGGAGCTGGATGACTTCCGGCTGTTCAATATCAATCCCGCCGATGAAGGTTCCGGCAAGAAATTCCGCAATTTCGGACCCAATTTCACCTTCAAGCTGCGCAATGCCGCCGGTGAGGCGCGCGAATTCGAGAATTACATGCTCCCGGTGGAATTCGAGGGTCGTCGCTATTTCCTGAGTGGCGTGCGCGACTCGGTTGCCGATCCGTTCTTTTATCTGCATGTGCCCGCGGACCCGAAAGGCAGCCTGGAGCGCTTCATGCGTTTCAATGCGCTGTTGCAGGATACGGATCGGGTGGCCCAGATCGCGCAGGAAACCACCCGCCAGACCTTCGGTGAGGCGCAGCTGGAAAAGCCTGATCTGCATAAGGAAGTCGCCGCCACCATGCAGCGACTGGTCGCGCTGTTCACCCAAGGCGGCTTCGATGCCGTGGCTGAACAGGTTGAGAAGACCGTGCCCGAGGCCAAGCGCGGCATGGTGCTGGACGCTTATATAAAGGTGTTACGAAATATCCTGACGGCGCTGTATTTCGACCTGCTGACCACGGAGGGCGTTGATGTAAGCGACGGCGTGACCGAAAGTGACAGCCGGTTCTATGATGACAGCATCAATGCGCTGGCGGTGCTGTCCAAATATGGCTCGCCGTTTTTCCTGGAACTAAAAAGTTTCGAGCATGTCCAGGCTTCCGGGCTGCAAATCGCGCGCGCCCGGGTCAGACGGTGGTTTATATCGGATTTGCCCTGTTGATTGCCGGGGTATTCGTGATGTTCTATATCCATCATCGCCGGCTGTGGTTCTGGCTGCGCGAGACGGAAACGGGTACGGAATTACTGTTTGCCGGGACCGGCAACCGCGAGCATCGGGATTTCCGGCTCGAATTTGACCAGCTGATCCAGGTGCTGGACCGGCAGCTGCGTTCAGGCTGAGTTCAGCGGATTGCGTTAAACTGCCATGGCTGCGGCAGATAATGGTTGCGGTGAAATAATTCAGTAGGAGTGCATGCAATGTCGGTAACCCAACAGAATATCCTGGAGCAGTTCGATGACCGATCGCTCTGGCAACGGCTGGTATGGCGGGATTGGGTGTGGGCGCTGCTGGTGTTGGCCGGCGCCGGCTACGCCTATGTGCATTATGTCGAACTCATGGATGGTTACGAAGTCGCCATCCTGGCCGGTACGGCGTTGAGCCTGATCGGTCTGGGCTGGGCCTGGAAGCCCATGCAGCCCCTGTCGCTGATGGTGACGGTTCTGAGCCTTGGTGCCATCGCACTGTACGGCACCAGTCTGGCCACGGCGGAATCCAACTTCTTCCTGAAATATCTGATCTCCAGCCAGTCCGCCATTATGTGGATGAGCGCGCTCTATGTGTTGGCGACGGCAACCTATTTCATGGCGCTGTTCGCACGCTCGGATTACACCGCCAAGGTCGCGAGTGCCTTGACCTGGTCGGCAACGACCATGGGTCTGGTGGGCTTGATGGTGCGCTGGCGCGAGTCCTATCTCATCAGTGCGGCTGTCGGCCACATCCCGGTCAGCAATCTCTACGAAGTGTTTATTCTGTTTTCGATCATCACCGCGCTGCTCTACCTCTATTACGAAGGTCGCTACCACACCCGCGCATTGGGTGGCTTCGTGTTGCTGGTGATTTCGGCGGCGGTTGGATTTTTGCTGTGGTACACCTTTGATCGCGAAGCACACACTATTCAACCGCTGGTCCCTGCGCTGCAGAGCTATTGGATGAAGATCCACGTCCCGGCCAACTTCATTGGTTACGGCGCGTTCGCGCTGGCGGCCATGGTCGGCTTCGCGTATATCTTTCGCCATCGTCAGGAGCAGCGCCCCGGCGGCGCCGCCAACAGTCGCTTGCCTGCGTTGGAGTTGCTGGATGATGTGATGTACAAATCCATCGCGCTGGGGTTCGCCTTCTTCACGCTGGCCACCATTCTTGGCGCGCTGTGGGCAGCGGAGGCCTGGGGCGGTTATTGGTCCTGGGATCCGAAAGAGACCTGGGCGCTGATCGTCTGGTTGAACTATGCCGCCTGGTTGCATATGCG
>Ga0180009_10002419_pt1 | contig 21951 bp, 18 predicted proteins | sample OS_PC_MetaG_FD_123537 | JGI IMG/M metagenome (GOLD analysis project Ga0180009, IMG submission 123537) | Groundwater microbial communities from the Aspo Hard Rock Laboratory (HRL) deep subsurface site, Sweden - OS_PC_MetaG | ecosystem: Environmental > Aquatic > Deep subsurface > Groundwater...
GAATCCAAACCCCGAAGATCGCGACGTTTACAGCGTCGGCCGCCTCAATGCCGAGGCCCGCGCCCTGCTGGAAGGCGCCTTTCCGCTGGTCTGGGTGCAGGGCGAGCTGTCCAATGTCTCGCGTCCCTCCTCCGGCCACCTGTATTTCACACTCAAGGACAGCAGCGCCCAGATCCGCTGCGCCATGTTCCGCGGCAACAACCGGTTTCTGAAATTCCGCCCCGAGGATGGCGCCCAGGTGGTGATCCGCGCCAACCTGTCGCTGTACGAGGCGCGCGGCGACTACCAGCTGATCGTGCAGAGTATGGAAGAGGCCGGCGACGGCGCCTTGCAGCGCGCCTTCGACATCCTGAAACAGAAACTCGCCGTCGAAGGGTTGTTCGATCCCGCCCACAAAATCGAACTGCCCTCGCTACCCAAACGCATCGGCGTGATCACCTCGCCGACCGGCGCGGCCATCCGCGACATACTGAGCGTGCTGCAACGGCGTTTCCCGGCGATCCCGGTACTGATCTATCCGGTACCGGTGCAAGGCACGGGTGCGGGGAAAGAAATCGCCGACGCCATTCGCCGCGCCGACAAACGCCGCGACTGTGATGTGCTGATCGTCGCGCGTGGAGGTGGCTCGCTGGAGGATCTGTGGGCCTTCAATGAAGAGGTCGTGGCGCGCGCGATTTTCGATTGCGAGATACCGATCGTCAGCGGCGTCGGTCATGAAGTGGATTTCACCATCGCGGATTTTGTCGCCGATCAACGCGCGCCGACACCTTCGGTTGCCGCCGAGATGGTCAGCCCGGATCAGAACGAATGGTTGAATCAACTGCGCGCACTGGATGCGGAACTCTACAAACGTCTGCAGCGCAAACAACGCCATCTCGACGAACGTCTAATCTGGCTGAGCAAACGCCTGCAGCAACAGCATCCCGGCCAGCGTTTACGTCAGCGCGCACAGCGTTTGGATGAACTGGAACAGCGCCTGCGCCTCGCACTGCGTGCCGGCCAACGCCATCGACGTGCGCAACTCGCTACCTTGACGGCGCGGCTACAACGCCATCATCCCGCACCGCGCCTGCAACACCTGCGCGATCTCGAAGCCGCACTGACGCGCCGCCTGCGCACCGCGACACGCACGCATCTGCAACACTTACGCCAGAAACTCACCGGCGCCATGCGCGCACTGGATACCGTCAGCCCACTCGCCACCCTCGACCGCGGCTACGCCATCGTCACCACGGCCGATGGCCAGGTGCTGCATGACGCGCAGCAGGTGCAACCCGGTGATCAAGTCACAGCGCGATTGGCGCAGGGGCGTTTGCGGTGTACGGTGGATGAGGCTGAGTAGTAATCCTGTTTTCTAGAGTTCCCGATATCGAAACATTGTTTAACAATAGCCAATGCTGCAAACGGCATTTTTACGACAATTAGACAGAATGTGGACTCAATCCGTTTAAACGGCCGGATTCAACACGTGGGGGACATCTATCCGAAGCCATTTCGCATGCGATTATGGCTGGGTTTTAATGACGTGATGGTATGGCGTGCAATAAGACCGGGGATAGTCGCGTGGAGATATGCATAGAAATACGGCTGGGCGTATTGACTAGAGGCGCCAGACGCATAAATATGTTCGAATATGAAGAATATGAGCCTGCTGCCGACACAGTCACAGCATGCACAAAGGACCAACTGAGCGCCTTCACATAAATGCAGAACAAATAAAACGCGTGACTAGGGACCGGTAAAACGAACAAGCCCTCCTGGACTCAACTGATGTCGCCTGCCTACTGAGCGCATAATGCGCATGGATGGAGACTCCAAGATGATAAGAAAATACATATTTACGCTGGCAGTAAGTGGGTTTCTGGTCGCGCCAGTGGGCGCTGGTAAGGTTGACTATCTAAACACTGCAGCGCTGACCGACAACATCGATACCCCGGTACAGGGATGCACGAATAGCGACACCGTCACGACCCCCATGATCACCTGGGGCGGGGATGTCGCCACCATCTACGCCAACGGCAACAGCGCCGCCACGTCGCCCGGCAGTATTTTCGATATGCAGAAGCTGCGTGTGAAGCTGGTGCGCGAGGACGTCTTTGTCAATCAGGTAAAAAATTACATGAGCTGTAAATCACCGTACCTGCGCGGCACCCTCGGCATGCTCAACTTGGCGGCCGAGGCAACCGAGAAAGATCCGCGCACCAAGATGGTCGTGATCTATCAAATGACCTGGTCGGCCGGCGGCGACGCGATGGTCGTCAAAACCGGCATCAAATCGCCGAAAGACCTCAAAGGCAAGACCATCGCGGTTCAGGCCTATGGCCCGCATATCGATTATCTGACCAAAATCCTCGCCGATGCGGGACTGGGCATCAAAGATGTCACCGTCCGCTGGGTACGCGACCTGACCGGCTCCGACCAGACACCGATGGCTGCACTGTACGAATCCGATATCGATGCGGCGATGGTGATCATTCCCGACGCCCTGGCTTTGACCTCCAACGGCACCGTCGGTACTGGCGCTGAGAGTTCAGTCAAAGGGGCCCGCATCCTGTTGTCGACCAAGACGGCAGATCGCATCATTGCGGACGTCTATGTCGTTCGTGAGGATTATTTCAAATCTAACCGTGATCAGGTTGAACGCTTCGTGCGTGGATTGATCATGGCGGAAGAATCTCTCACTGGGGCTGCGAAACGTGGTGGTATACAAGACGCGAACTACAAAAACGCCATTACCGGCTCGGCAGAGCTGCTACTTGATAGTCGTCAAGCCATCGCCGATACCGAGGCTATGTATACAGATGCGCGGTTTGTCGGTTGGCAAGGCAATGTGCACTTCTTCGCCACACCGAACAATCCACGCAGTTTTACGCGTTTGAACACTGAAATCCAAACTGCCATTGTCAACCTGGGCCTCGCCAGGCAGCAGCACACACTCAATCATGCCAAGTGGAACTACGACAGCCTCAAGACCGGCAACAGTGCCAGCAGCAGTGCACCAACACCGCGCTTCGACACGGCTGCAGTAGCTCAGGTTGTCGCTAAGCGCACGCAACAGGCAACGCTGGAGCAGGGTGAGCTGTTCAACTTTGAAGTCCACTTTAAGCCGAATCAGAATGACTTCAATCCGAACACCTACGCCCAAGCCTTCGACCGCACCATCGATCTAGCTTCGACCTATGGTGGCGCGGTGATCACAGTGGAAGGTCACGCAGACCCCCTATCCTACTTGAAAAAGAAGAAAGCCGGTGAAAACGAACTGGTTCTATCGCGTATTCAACAGGCTGCCAAGAATCTGAGCCTGACCCGAGCCATGGGTGTGCGTGACAGCCTGATCACCTATGCACGAAGCAAATCCATTGCACTGGACGAAAGCCAATTCGCGCTGGTGGGCCATGGCATCAGCCAACCAAAAAAAGGCATGTGCGGCAGCGACCCCTGTGCGCCGAAAACAGAACAGGAATGGCTGGACAATATGCGGGTGGAGTTCCGCATGATCCAGGTCGAGGCCGAAGAAAACGTGTTCCGGGTGGATTGATGCTATGACCAAACGCTCACGCCGAGGCCGTCCCAAACCTTTCAATCCAGGCATAATGATCATGCTTGCCTTGATTATCGGCTGGTATTGGTTCAGCAGCGACGATAAGCCTTCCGTCTCGCCAACGCCTATTGTAGTCAACCAGAACAGCACAAAACCGGCCATGATTTGGCCGCCGCCATTGACAGGCGAAAGCGTTGCCGCGGATCTGGGTACGCGTAATTACTATGTAATCCTGGATGGTTCGGGGAGCATGTCGGACGACGCCTGCAAAGGTGCCGGCAGCAAAATCCAGCAGTCACGCGCCGCGCTCAAGGCCTTTGCCAGTGCCGTTCCGGCGGAAGCCAACCTGGGGCTCGAAGTATTCGATTCCCGCGGGATTCACGAACTACTGTCACTCGGCACAGGCAATCGCGAGCAATTCGTCAATGCTGTCAATTCAGTGAGCCCTGCCGGCGGCACCCCACTAAGCGATGCCATTGCCATCGGCCGACGGGTACTGGAAGAACAAGCCGCCCGTCAATTGGGTTATGGCGAGTATCATTTGGTGATAGTAACCGACGGGGTTGCCGACCCTCATAAGGATCCCACAGCGATTGTAGACGACATGCTTAATGCCACACCTATCGTCTTGCATACGATCGGCTTCTGTCTCAGCACCAGTCATGCACTGAATCAACCTGGCCGCACGCTATACAAAACTGCCAATAACACCCAGGAGCTAGCGAAAGGCCTGGAGGAAGTGCTGGCGGAATCCCCCGATTTCACATCAGCCAATTTTGAATCGGTGCAGTGATATGCGGCTATCTGTACATGACCTGATAGGGCTGCTTTGTGAACCGTAATCTGATAGGTTTTATTAGCATCCTTCTCATCGGTAGCATCGCCATCGTTGGCACTTACTTCGGACTGCCTTGGTGGCAAGCCTACCAACAAAAGGCCAGTTCCGACGCCGCCGGCGCTCGCGGCACTTTAACCATCGGCGTGGATAACTGGATTGGCTATTTCCCACTGTGCGGCAAAGAAATGCGGAAACGCATGCATGATGCAGGCTATCTGCTCAAATGCATTGACGATGGCGCCGATTACCCGGGACGCATGAAGAAACTTCGCAGCGGCGAACTCGATCTTGCTGTTGCCACGGTTGATTCCTTTCTCTTGAATGGTGCGAAGGAAAACTTCCCTGGCACAGTCATTATGGTCATTGACGAATCCAAAGGCGGTGACGCCATCGTGGCACGTGCAGCACGCATCGCCAGCATCGATGATCTAAAGAACAAGCCCAGTTACAAAATCGCCCTCACGCCGGACTCGCCGAGTGAGCATCTCCTCAAAGCCGTATCCGTACACTTCGATGTCCCGCAACTGCGTTCACAACAAACCGCTTGGCGCCAAGATGTCGGGGGATCGTCCGAGGCCCTTGCCCAACTGACCACGGGCAATGTCGATGTAGCCGTGCTGTGGGAACCGGACGTCACCAAGGCCTTAGCCAACAAGGAATTCGTCAAGATCCTTGGCACAGACAATACAGAGAAATTGATTGTCGATGTCCTGCTTGCCAGCCATGACACCAACCAACGCAAAGCTGATACCATCGCCATTTTACTGGCGAACTATTTCCGGGTGCTGAAATTCTATCGTGACAACGAGGGTAACCTGGTTGATGAGATACGTGCTGGCGTGAAACTCTCCGAGCCGCAAATAACCGCCATGCTGCGCGGCGTTAAATGGGTCAACCTGGCTGAGAATGCCCGTTTCTGGTTTGGCATTGGCACCGGCATGTCACTGGCAAGTGAAGGGCTGGTGGATACCTTGGAATCGGCTGCGCAGATACTGGTCGATGCCGGCGACTTCAGCAGCAGCCCAATCCCGAACCGCGACCCCTACCGACTCCAACACAGCCGCTTCATCGAGAGCCTATATACTCAAGGCGATGCCGGGCTATTTGGCAACATGGCCAGCACAGAAACTGTGGGCAGCACGGATAGCAACACACTCAAAGACCTACCCGCTAGCGTCTGGAACAAACTGATTGAAGTCGGCACGCTGCGGATACGTCCGATCAACTTCCAAAGCGGTACTGCAGAACTGAGTCAAGAGGGAAAGCTCGAACTCGATGCAGCTGCAGAGAACCTCAAACACTATCCGAACTTCCGCGTTGTGGTAAAGGGTCATACGGGTCTACGTGGCGATCCCGCGGCCAACACCACCTTGTCTGCACAACGTGCCGCCAGTGTGCGGAAGTACCTCATGGTCACCCATCAAATTGCCGCTGAGCGCCTGCATGCTGTCGGATTGGGAGCAGACCAACCATTGAAACGCTCGGCGGATGAATCAGATCGAGCCTATGAATACCGCCTGCCGCGGGTTGAACTCTATCTCGTTTCTGATGCGCTTTAGACCATGTCCGATCCGCGCTTGACCAAACGCATAAGCACGACGCAATTACGCAAGGTGGCACTGGGCAAGACCTTCCAGCATCCGTTGACTTTGCTTTCTACTGCGGCTGGTCTGTTGGGCGGACTGACACTGGGCCTATTCGGTGCTGCGACCGTAACCACCGCCGTTACCATCGGTGGCCTCAGCATCGGCCTCGGCAGCTGGGCACTTAATTATTTCATGCGCAAGGATATCCTTGCCGCCGAACATCTGCAGACCGTGCATGCTGCCATGCACAAAGAAGAACAAATGCTATTAGATTCAGTGCGTACGGATCTTGCTACTTGCACCAGCTATAAAAACGGGCGCGACCATGCCGAGCAGGCAATGACCCAGTTTGAGATGATCCAGGCCCGTTTCGAAACCTTCCGGTCCTTAATAAGTAGCAAATTCAGGCCGGGTGAATTCACGGCAGGACGGTTCCTAGTGTCAGCCGAGCAGGTCCACCTGTCGGTGCTCGACAATCTGCAAGGCATTGCCAATCGTCTAAGAAGCATCAGCACTATCGATCCGGCATACACGGAAGAACGACGCGCAGTCCTACAAAGCCTTGACACACTCGCCGAGGCCGACACGGATGAACTGCATACCCTAGACAAACGCATGCAGCTGTTGAACGAGCAACTGGAACGCATCAACGGTATTCTGACCCTAAATGAAAGGGCACTGACCGAATTTGACAGAATGAACACCAGTGTGGCGCAAATGAAAGGCATCTCCGACCGCGCCACACTGGATATAACAAGTGCAACTGAAGAGCTTCAAGAGTTGGCCCAGCGCGTTAAAAAGCTATCCTGAGAGGACATCACCATGAACCAAGACGCCAATGCGACGCAAACATCGACCGCCAAGCTGGAAGCTCAACAACCGGCCAGTATCAAGGCCGACCTGAACCTCCACGACCCGAGCACTGTCGCAGACGCAGCCGCGCAGGATCCGGAGTTGGTGGCCAAGGCAGAACAATTCGTTGCCGTACTACTGGAAATTGACCCCGCAGATGTTAACTCACGTGGAACGGGTACTAGCGCCGTCGAGACCATGGGCCTCGACCTACAGCGGCGTGCCGCGCAAAAAAGCCAGATGCTCAAGCAACCGGTACACAAACTCGCCCAGCGCAGCGAAGATGGCGGCGAGGTTGCCAATGCACTCGTCGACCTGAAAATGGAAGTCGAAAATCTCGACCCGGGCGAAGTCGATTTCGAGCCAGGCTGGTTCACTCGCCTGCTCGGCCGCATCCCTGGTGTAGGCACGCCTTTGAAGCGCTACTTCACCCGCTTTGAAAGTGCCCAGACAGTCATTGATGCGATCATACGCAGCCTTGAAGTTGGCCGCGATCAATTGACGCGTGACAACGTCACGCTGACGGATGATCAGAAGATCATGCGAGAACTAACCATCAAACTAGAGCGGACTACCCAGCTCGGCATCCTGATCGACCATAAACTTCAGGAACGTCTGGACAATGAACTGCAGGCAGGCAGTGATAAACATCGATTTGTTGCAGAAGAACTCCTGTTCCCGTTGCGTCAGCGCATCATTGATCTCCAGCAACAACTGGCGGTCAACCAACAGGGTGTCCTGGCCAGTGAGTTGATCATCCGAAATAACAAAGAATTGATACGTGGCGTGAACCGCGCCCTGAACGTCACCGTCAGTGCCTTGCACGTTGGCGCCACTGTAGCGATCGCTCTAGCGAATCAGAAAGTCGTGATCGACAAGATCGATGCCGTCAATAAAACCACCTCTGATCTGATTGCCGGTACCGCCAAGCGTCTGCGTACGCAAGGCGCTCAGATCCATAAACAAGCCGCCAGTGCCCAGATTGAGGTGGAAACACTAAAGGCAGCCTTTGTAGACATTCATGCCGCTTTGAATGATATTGCCACTTTCCGCCAGAATGCCCTGCCGCAAATGGCGCAGACCGTCCTGGAACTCGATCGCCTCACCAAGGAGACCGAAGATACGATCAAGGATATCGAGGCGGGCAATGCAGCACGCCCCAAAATAGACATCTCCATCGAATAAAAAAGCCAACTACGCTCAGAGGATCTGACTATGCGCAAGCTTCTAAAAGCCCTCGCCATTTGCACCCTATTCTGTACGTCTACCGTGTCCGCGAAACAGACGTTCGACATCTGCTGGTCACATTACACTGGCTGGGAACCTTGGGCCTATGCAGACGAAAGCGGCATTTTGAAAAAATGGGGCGACAAATACAACATCAATCTGAAGCTCACCCTGGTAAACGACTACATCGAGTCAATCAATCTTTACACCACCGGTAAATTCGCTGCCTGCGTGATGACCAATATGGACGCCCTGACAATCCCATCTGTCGGCGGCATAGACAGCACTGCGCTGATCATTGGCGATTTTTCCAATGGCAACGACGGCATCGTCATGAAACAGGGCGATTCGGTCAAGGCCCTGAAAGGCCGTAAGGTCAACCTGGTCGAATTGTCGGTATCCCATTATCTGCTCTCGCGCGCACTCGAAATGAACGGCATGAGCGAGCGTGATTTGACGGTCGTCAATACCAGTGACGCCGATATCGGCTCCATTTTCCTGTCGGATGCCAATGCGGCGGCCGTCACCTGGAACCCCATTCTGCTGCAACTGCATTCCGATAAGGATGCGGCCCTGGTATTCGACTCCAGCAAGATCCCCGGTGAGATCATCGACATGATGGTCGTCAAAACTGCAGAGCCTGACACGCTCAAAAAGGCCCTGACGGGCGCTTGGTACGAAACTATGACCATTATGTCCGGCAAGAACAAAGCCGCCAAGGAAGCCATCGCATTGATGGCCAAAACCGCCGGTGGCACGGTCGCTGAATACGAGGCGCAACTTAAAACCACGGCCATGTTCTATACCGCTGCTGAAGCCACGCAATTCACTACCGGCGCCAAACTTCGTGACACCATGGATTACGTCCGCACCTTCTCGTACGATCGTGGACTTTTCGGTGAAGGTGCCCGCAGCAAAGATGATGTCGGGATAGCCTTCCCGGACGGCTCGGTACTTGGCAACAAAGACAATGTCAAACTACGCTTTGACTCCCGTTATATGCAGATGGCAGCGGACGGAAAACTCTGATCATGTCCATCAAACGCAGCATCTGGGGACTGCATGGATTGGCTCCCATCTGGCTGCAGCGCACGTTCGCGCTGACGCCATTTGTATCGCTGGTCTTATTGTATGTGATCGCATCCGATTACAGATTGGAAATAAACCCACAAGACAAGCTGCTGCCCTCGCTTGGTCAGATCAGCGATTCGGTCGAGCGACTTGCATTCAACCCTGATCCGCGCACCGGCGATTACATCCTGTTAAAAGATACCCTATCGAGCCTGTCCCGGCTCGGCATCGGTATCGGCCTGGCGTCCATCACCGGTTTGTTGCTTGGTTTGAATATCGGACTGATCCCCGCCACTCGACATCTACTGATGCCATTTATGACGTTCATTTCCATTGTCCCGCCGTTGGCGATCCTGCCTATTCTGTTCATCACCTTCGGTGTCGATGAACTGGCCAAGGTCATGCTGATATTCATTGGCACCTTCCCGCTCATAACCCGCGATATCGTGCTGACTGTCAGGACCACACCCGCGGAGCAGATCACCAAGGCACTCACTCTGGGTGCAACCACGACTCAAGTTATCTACAGAATCGTCATGCCGCAGGTATTGCCCAAGCTGATAGACACTGTACGCCTCTCACTAGGCGCAGGCTGGTTGTTCCTGATCGCCTCGGAGGCAATCGCCTCCACCGATGGCCTGGGTTATCGCATCTTCCTGGTGCGGCGCTATCTGGCCATGGACGTGATCATCCCCTACGTACTGTGGATTACCTTTCTGGGCTTCGTTATCGATTGGTTGCTACAACAACTGATCGCCAAACGCTTCCCATGGTACAGACGCTGAGACCAGGACAACCCCATGATGAACGAACTGAAAACTCGCAATCTCCTGCATCTGGAAGATGTGTACAAATCGTACGGCGACAAGCTGGTCCTGGACGACATCGATCTGTCGGTAGCGGCTGGTGAATTCTGCACAGTGGTTGGCCCCAGTGGCTGTGGGAAATCTACCCTGCTGCGCATCATTATCGGCCAGGAACGCGCGACGTCCGGCACGGTATTCATCGACGGAAAAGAAGTAGGCAATCCAGATCCGACTCGCGGCATCGTTTATCAACGCTATTCCCTCTTTCCGCATCTAACCGTGCTGGAAAATGTCCTGTTGGGCAAGGAACTCGCGTTCAGTTATCTCAAACGCGACATGGCCCATCGGCAATTTCGTGATGAAGCTATGGCCATGCTGGAACGCGTCCGGCTTGCCGATCACGTACATAAATACCCGCATGAACTCTCAGGCGGTATGCAACAACGCGTCGCTATCGCGCAAACTCTGATCAAGCGTCCGAAAATAGTCATGATGGATGAACCTTTCGGCGCGCTGGACCCCGGTGTGCGCGAGGATCTGCAACTGTTCCTGCTGGAACTCTGGGAAGAGATCGGCATGACCGTGTTCTTCGTCACCCACGATCTCGAGGAAGGCGTCTTTCTGGGAACACGGCTGATCGTACTCTCTCAGTACTACAGTACTGAAGGCTCTAAACACAAACACGGCGCGAAGATCGTCGCCGATCACTCGCTCCCCAAGAATGTTTTATCGACTCGAGTCAAGCGCGCACAGGAATTCTCCGCGCTGCTTGAAGAGGTGCGTCGCGAAGGTTTCGATCCAGCACACTTGCAACACATCGACGCCTTCAATTTGAAACACAAGGACTCGTTTGCCACTCGCTGATCCGCTCGACATGCATCAATCCTCGGCCAAATCATCCGCTGTCAGTGTGTTCAGCACAGACTTGTCGAAGTCGGCGGGTTTACCGAGCCGGACCAAACGCGACGCCTGCTGCTTATAGGCCTCTTCGAGGATATTGCGCACCTCACGTGCATTGCCGAAGTTATCACCTCTAGCTTGCAATCCCAGCAAGCGCGTGCGCAGGATAGTCAAGGCCGCGTCTTCCAGTTGATAGCCATGCGCATTCGCCATATCGCCCGCGATTTCCATTAGGTCATCCAGACTGAAATCCGGGAATTCCAGCAGCAGCGGGATACGGCTACGCAAGCCTGGATTCGCATCCAGAAAATCATCCATTGGACCCGTATAGCCAGCCAGTATGAGGGCGAACTGCTGGCGATAATCCTCCATGGATTTGAGGAGTGTAGCGATCGCCTCCTGGCCATAGGCATCGCGCCGAGCACTCAATGCATAGGCCTCGTCGATAAACAGGACACCGCCCAGTGCATGCTCGACCATCTCCCGTGTCTTGATAGCGGTCTGCCCTTCATAGCCAGCCACCAACTGCGAACGATCTGCCTCCACCAGATGACCGGATGGCAGAATACCCAAGTCGCGGAATATATCTCCAACCAAACGTGCCACGGTGGTCTTGCCGGTACCGGGATTCCCGGTAAAGATCATGTGCAGACTGACATTCGGGATGACACCATCTGCATTGCGCGCCTTGGCCACAGCCATGTAATTGGCCAGCTCGGTAATCTCGCGCTTGATGTTGACGAGGCCACGCAAGGCCTGCAGTTTTTCCAAAGCCGTCGTGGGGCCAGGCGCCCCGCCCGCTGATGCCAGCGGATGGTCGCTGATATCAGCGTCCTCAAGCGTATTAAGCTCGACCAAACTCAGGCTACCCAACTCCATACGGCTGAGACGTTCGCTTTGTCTACCGATCGCGCGCTCGAACAAATTGCGCACCTCATGGCCATTGCCAAAATAACGGCTCTTGCGCTGGCGGGTGATTTCGTTCATCGCCAGTCGCCGACCAATTGGTGTCACCTGCAGATCGGCCTTGCCCAACATGCGGTCAAACATGACGGCCAGTTCAGCGTCCGTAAAATCCTCGAACTCAATAAAATTTGGAATCCGACTTTGCAGACCAGGATTCGAGCGCAGGAACTCGCGCATTTCATCCGAGTAACCGGCAAGAATCACAATCAGGTCATCACGTAAATCTTCGATCAATTTGAGCAGCGTATCGATGCACTCCTTGCCATATTGATCGGAGTCACCGTTAATAATGCTGTAGGCCTCATCAATAAACAGCACACCGCCTTTGGCACTCTCAACTATCTTGGCCGTTTTTGGTGCAGTACCGCCCATATGCTCGGAAACCAGATCATGGCGAGTAACCTCGACCAGATGCCCCTTGGAGAGCAGCCCCAATTGACGTATCTCCTGCGCATAGTAGCGGGCGAAGGTTGTCTTGCCGGTGCCAGGATTGCCAGAAAAGACTGCATGCAAAGTCACCTTATGGGGCTTCAATTCGCGTAACTTGCGTTCGTTATTAACCCGCGCCATGGCGATCACCTGATTGATCGCCGCCTTTGCTGCAGCCTGGCCGATCAGGTCGTCTGACCGCAACATCACTATCTCAGCATCCGCAGGCGGCGATTTGGCTTTATCTGAAGCGGGTTCAACAGGATTCTTTCCAGCCGGTGAAGCCACTGCATTGACTGATACCGCATCCGTTTTAGTGGTGCGATCACGCACCTTTTCATAGACCGCATCGCCCCAGATGCTGCGCAGGAACGCCTCTTCGTTCTCTGTCCAGTTCATGGTACCCCTTTTCTTTGCAGAGACTGACCGACAGTACCGCCAATAGTAGCGGAGAATAACCAGCATCGTTAAGCAAATATCACGATGGAACCTTTGATTAGTTTGATCAAGTGAGCAGATGCAAGGTACAGACAGACAAAAAACGAAGTTTACACAGCGTAAATGAGTATTGTGAGCCCAGCTGCAACGCGGCAGATGCCACTTCAGCGAATTAATCAGAGGTTCCCTTAGGTCAACAAACCCCTTCAGCTGACTATCCACCTGGCGCCACGAACACCACAACAAATGACCGAATTTATGATGCATGAGCGACTTCACAGTGTACATTCGCAGATGCGGAATCAGGTCAGTTTTGCTCTGCGCGCCGAGTGCGCGAAGGAGATGACCTTTGACACAGGGCTAGCTAAACGTAAAAATTCTGCCTTTTTAATAGCTCAAAAAGGCCTGAAGTGGCATCGATAAACTCGTGTAGATACTGCCAGAGACTGAACTTAACTCGGCAGCTATACCATCATGCTGCCCCGAAAACATCACTGCCAGTTTAATCTCCCAACGCCACAGTGTTAAGATGCACCTAATGAATCGCATCGCCCTATTATTCTTTATCGCTATCATCCCCGCCCTTGCCCAGGCGTTACCTCAGGCCGAGGCCGTGCCGGGCGGCGTTGCTGTTGTCGCACTCGGTACGGATACGCAGGCGCCGCGCGCGGACTACGGCAATAAACGTGTGCTGGTGACGCAGGAGCAGGGACAGTGGTATGCGGTCGTTGGCCTTGCCCTGGGAACCAAACCCGGCACCTACAACCTGACCGTCAAACACACCGATGGCCGACGCGCGCAATTGCCCTTCACCGTCACCGACAAGGAATACGAAACCCAGCGTCTGGTCATCAAGGACAAGCGCAAAGTCGAGCCGAATGCCAAGGATATGGAACGCATCAACGCCGACTCGGTGCGCATCAAAAAGGCGTTGAGCCAATTCTCCGATCAACAGTCAGTGGTCACTAATTTCAGTTGGCCGGCCGATGGCCCGACCAGCAGCCCGTTCGGATTACGGCGTTTCTTCAACGATCAGCCGCGCAATCCGCACAGTGGATTGGATATCGCCGCGCCCGAGGGTGCCGACATTCGCGCGCCTGCCCCCGGGCGTGTGACTGACACGGGGGATTTCTTTTTCAATGGCAATACCGTGTTCATCGATCATGGCCAGGGCCTGATCACTATGTATTGCCACATGAGCCGCATAGATGTGAAACCGGGCGATCTGGTTCAAACCGGCGATCTACTCGGTGCGATCGGCAAGACCGGACGCGTAACGGGACCGCATTTGCACTGGGGTGTAAGCCTCAATGACACACGCGTAGATCCACTCCTGTTTCTGCCGGCAAAGACGCCAATCGCTAATTCTCCCAATAAAAATCAATAGTTAGTTAATTTCATATACTGACGCAGACGATTACCTTCGTCTGCGGATTACATAACCTACCCCGAATTTCCCACGATCTATTTCTCCTGAACTATGACAATGTACTCACATCGAATACGGTGATTTGCCGACACTCATGTCCAAATTGAGTATCAACCTATATTAAAAGTTGCCACCTTATATTTTTCGGAGGTTTCCCAATGACTCGCAAACTACCGACTGGCCTGCGTGCCGCATTATTCCCACTGTCGATTGCGTTGTTACTGACTGCCTGCGGTGGTGGTGGCGGTGGCGGTGGTAGCAGTACCGGCACATTGAACCTGAGTGTTACCGATGCGCCTGTGGACAATGCCGATGCCGTCTGGGTTGAATTCACGGGTATTGAAATAAAACCTGCGAATGGCAGCAGTTTTGATATCAACTTTGCCTCACCCAAACGTATCAACCTGCTGGCATTGAACGGTGGCACGGCTGAAGTCCTGCTTGATGGCGAAATCCTGGATGCCGGTACCTATAACTGGATGCGTCTGAAGGTAAACGCCACTCAAGGCGGCGACCCGGCTGACGATTCCTACATCGTTATCGGTGGCACACCGCATGAGCTGCGCATCCACAGCGGGGATCAGTCGGGATTGAAACTCAACCGTCCTATCACTATTCCTGAAGGCAACACCACGTCGTTCACCATCGATTTCGATTTACGTAAATCGGTACATGAACGCTCCGGTGGCATCTATCATCTGCGTCCGACATTGCGTCTGGTGGATAACAGCATGGACGGCAGTCTTGCGGGTAGCGTCGATCCCAGCACCATCAGCGCCGAATGCATTTCCGGTGATAAGGCCGCTGTGTATGTGTTCGAAGGGGCCGGCACCACACCGGATGATGTCAACATCGATGGCAATGACATAGAGCCCGTGGCAACCACGCCTGTCGATTGGGCGAACAGCAACAACAGCTATCGGGTCGCCTTCCTTGAGGCAGGAACCTATACCGCGGCCTTTACCTGCGACGCCGGCATGGACGATCCGGCAGCAGAGGATACTTTGACGTTCGTAGGCACCATGACCGTTACTATCAATGCAGGGCAGACAACGACCCTGAATTTCTAGATCGCAGGGTCTGCGCGTGTCGTGCGCAGACCCTGAACCTGCCTGCTGTTGTTCGCCTAAGCTGCCTGTGGATCGGAAAGGAATCGGCATCCCCTAAACGTGAGTCAAAACCCTCTCCGATCTAAAAAAATTAACTACCAAATTTATCAATAAGTTGAAAATCTTATCTAGGAAAGTCCCTGCCCATAACCTTTACTATAAATGCGAATCATTGTATTTTACGTTCCCTTGCTTATTCCCATGTTTCGAGGTTTTACATGAAACGTCTGTTTGCGACTCTGCTGCTCGTGCTGGCCCTACCTGGTTTTGCACTCGCATCTCCGGACCTGCCCAAGCTGGTTCAGCTCATTGACTATGTTGGCGTCGATTACCTGGGTGCGATTCAAGACGGAGAGATCATCAGTCCGGCTGAGTATGCCGAGATGCGCGACTTCAGCGTTGCCATTGTTGAGCAGACCCAACAACTCCCACGTCATACCAACGTTGCTGAAATACAGGCCATGGCCAGCCAGCTGGCGCACATGGTAGAGAATCGCCAAGCGCCGGACCAAGTCGCCGCCCTCTCGGCCAAGTTGCGTCATAGCCTGATCACAAGCTTCAATGTGATCGTCACACCGCGCATGGCGCCCAACCTGCCGCGCGCGCGCCAATTGTTTTCCGAGAATTGCGCCAGCTGTCACGGACTCACGGGGCAAGCGGATAGCCTGCAGGCACGCGCGATGGAACCGGCACCGACGGATTTCACAGATGCCGAGCGCTATAGTCAGCGCACTCTCTATGGTCTCTATAGCACCATCACTGCTGGCGTTGCCGATACCGGCATGCGCGGCTTTGCCGAACTGAGCGAAGCGGATCGCTGGAGTCTGGCCTTCCTGGTCGGTCAGATGGCTGTTGATACAACGACTGCAAATGCAGGTAAGGCAGCCCTCGCGAGCAAAGGAGCCGTGAGCGAACTTGCCGATCTCAAACGTTTCACCATCACCACGCCCTATGAGGCACAGCTCGCTTACGGTGAAGACGGTGCGGCCGTCATGGGTTATCTGCGCAGTCAACCTGAGACACTGTTCGCCAATGCGTCACCGCTGGACTTCGCGCGCAGCACATTGATGGAAAGTCGCGATGCCTATCGCGCGGGCAAGCAGGATGAGGCCTATCAGTTGGCGGTTGCCGCCTATCTGGAAGGTTTCGAATTGGTTGAACACGGTCTCGACAGTGTTGATGGTGAATTGCGCCTCAGCATCGAAACCGAAATGACCCAATACCGTAATCTGGTGCGCGGCAACAATGCCATCAGTCTGGTGGATAACAAGGCAGCACAGGTACACGGTCTACTCGACCTGGCCGCCGAACGTCTGAGCGGCAACACCCTGTCGACCGGCGCGGCCTTCGCCAGCGCCTTTATCATTTTGCTGCGCGAAGGTCTGGAGGCCATCCTGGTGGTCGCCGCGCTGGCTGCCTTCCTGATCAAAACCGAACGCAAAGACGGTATGATCTATTTGCATATCGGTTGGGCGGGCGCACTGGTACTGGGTGTCTTTACCTGGATCGCCTCGGTCACTCTGTTCAACTTCAGTGGTGCAAGTCGCGAAATCACCGAAGGTATCGCGGCCCTGGTGGCTATGGCCGTGCTGTTCTATGTCGGTTTCTGGATGCACAGCAAGACCAACGCCATTCAATGGAAACGTTTTATCGATGGCTCTGTTCAGAAGGCGCTCAGCACCGGTACCTTGTGGGGTCTGGCCGGGCTGTCGTTCATTGCGGTCTATCGTGAAGTGTTCGAGACCATTTTGTTCTATCAAGCATTGTGGGTGCAGGCCAACGGCCCGGCTCAGACGATGTTACTGAGCGGTTTTGGTAGTGCATCGGTGGTGCTCGCCCTACTGTCCTGGCTGATCCTGCGTTACAGCACGCGTCTGCCGTTGCGGCAGTTCTTTTCGGCCACCAGTATTTTCATGTTCGTGCTGGCGATCATCTTTGCGGGCAAAGGTATCGCGGCGCTGCAAGAGGCCGGCAAGCTGCCCATCGATCCGGTCAGCTTCCCGCGCATCGACTTGCTGGGCATCTATCCGAATCTGCAAGGTCTGGCGGTACAGGCAGGATTGGTGCTGCTGGCGGCGTTCATTCTCTGGAGCACGAATATGCGGAGGCGTCCGGCGGCGGCTTAATAAATTGGCGGTCGAATATATTGGGGTCAGAGCCGAATTAGTAACTGTCGATGCGTAATTCCGTCCTTGGCGGTGGAATTCGGGTCCGACCCCAATTTATTGAAACATTCGGCGCATTACGCTGCGCTAATGCGCCCTACAGTTAATCCATACACCGTCATTGAAGCTGTCGGACATGCGGTTGGCGCCGCTGAATCCGACCTACAGCAGCATCGATGTGATTACCGCAGGTTATAATCAACGACAGATGCGCGCCTCGGCGACATCCGGGCTGGATGGCATATAGGCCTGCTTGCTGCAGCAATATTTCACATCCTTTGCATGCACTCGGCTGCCTGACTCCGCGCAGTATTGATTGAACACTACCTTACCACTGCCGTTCAGCAACGAGGTATCCACGGTACGCCACCAGTTCCAACCGCCGGCGGTACGTTGCAAGGCCTTCACCCATTCCGAGTTACAAACCTGCGCAGGACCGGCACCAGCATGCAGGCCGGGCGCCGGAGCGGTGCAGGATTTGCCACTTTTCTTTAATACCGTCTTCTTCCAGCAACATTCATCGTGTTCCCAGCTACCGCCGCTGATCGGGCATTTGGTGCCGATGCAATAGCCTTCCTGCACGGTGCCATTGCGCACCGCGCAATTGTCGCCGGCGGCACCGAAGCAGCGCTGCCCGGTGACTATTATCGGTTCTGCAAACACCAGGCCCGATATAACCAGCAGCAGCAAACCCAGCAGCCCCGCCCCTTGATTTCTTCTCATTGCCATCGTCTCCATTGAACTAGTCCGTGCGGCTCAGATTTTGTAATAAAGAATATGCGTTCATAGCGGCAGATGAATCATTTATTTGATCCAGCAGCGGATCTGACGGGACGTGCGCAATTACGTACACATCAGACCCGGAGGTTATTTCTCGTCTGAACCTGAGCGCTTTTTCAACTCGGCGACCGCGCTGCGGATCGATTCGCGTTCAAGCGCGGCATCACGCTGCAGGCATCCGATATAACCCAGCACATCGATAATTTCGCGCAGCATCACCAACAGCACAACCAAGGCGCCGACCGCTGCGAGCAATAACGCCTCTGTCAGATACCCCAGGAAGTGCCCCGCCACCAGCAGCACAGTGATCGGGACCATGGCCCGCCAATATAACTGCCGATGACGGTAGCGGCGCTTTTCGTAGTTGCGGATACTCGGTGGCAGGTTATTGTCTTCATCATGCATGAGCTGGCATCCAATGATGGGGCTGGGACCCGATTATGCGCAAAATCGCGTCGAGATACAGTACCCTGCCCACAAAGTCACAGTCGCCGTGCGGTGGGCAGCTCGGCAAGTCCTGGTATACACTCCTGTCAGGCCAACTTAATAGCCCACCAAGGCGCTGGACCCCATGAAGACCATCACAGAATATGATCTCGAAGAACTGAAACTCATCTATCGCCTGCTGCACAGCCATTTACAGCAAGAGATCGAGCTGATGGATTCCGTGCTCATGCACGATCTGCAGCGCTATCTGCAGGACAAGGCCCGCGCCGACGGCGTGGATGTCTCGGTGCATGCCCAGTGGACGACCTGGCTGAACGGCGGCGTTGTACTGCATTCTGTGGAGTGAGTGCTGATTACAATATAAGGCGCTGTTATCCCCGTAGCCCGGGTTGATCTGAGCGAAGCCCGGGCTACAGGCTGGTCAAACGGAATTGGACATCAAACGTGCCCAGGAGAAAAAGTCATGCTGCAAATGCGCCCTAGCTGCGAGTGTTGTGATAGAAACCTCCCGCCAGACTCCCCTGATGCGCGTATCTGTTCCTTCGAGTGCACCTTCTGCGCTGCCTGCGCGGATCAAATCCTCAATGGCAGCTGTCCTAACTGCAGTGGCGAACTGATACCGCGACCCCGTCGCCCAGCGGAAAAATTAGCCGAGTATCCAGCCTCGACGGAGCGTATTCATCACGCAACGGAATGCGGTAGTGGAAACAGAAAAAAAACAGCGGTTTCGTAGCCTGGGTTGAGCGGAGCGAAACCCGGGTTTCACATGCGTTCAACCCAGGCTACGAAGATTTTTTTGTGCAGGAGCGGCCTTGGCCGCGAAGGGATGTCCAATCCCTGAACAGTGCCGACTTACCCGGCCAATGTTTCCGAATGACCTTGCAGACCGGCGGCCAGCATGGCGATATCGTGTGATAACTGGTCCTGAGCGCCATTGGCTTGCAGCTGACCCAGCTGTTGCAGAAGCTTTTCTTTTCGCTTGGCAACCACCCGGGCGACCGCGAGGATACCGGTTATCAGATCCTGTTTACGTTCGCGACCCAGGGTGCGCGCGTCTGGTGCGGCGTTGAGCATCAGCTCCAACAGTCGCTCGGACTGCTCCAGCGCGGCCTTTTTGATCAAGCGCCGCAGTCGGTCGCCAAATACCTGCACGTCGTGATAATCCCCCAGCAAATCCTGTAAGCGCTGCAGACGACGGATGACAGACTCGCTGCCCTTGAGTTCGGCGCGCAAGGGCGTCAACAGATACCGGATACGCTTGCCGCAGAGGCGCGCGGCGTGCAGCTGATCTTCATCTTCACGGGTTTCGATATGCCGCAGATGATAGGTCAGCTCGCTGGCCAGCTCTTCCAAATGCTCCCCACACAGATGTCCGAGCGAATCCATTTCGCTATCCAGGCTATCGAGGTTCTCATTGTGCGCCAGCACTGCACGGGTCTGCTGTTCCAGAGTGAGGTAATCCTCCAGAACGTCCACGCGCAGCACCCGATGCGCCTCCGCGGCGCGCAGTTCCAGCTGACGCACCAGCCAGCGGTAGCCGAGTCGTGCCTCGCCGCGCATCTGGCGTTCGCTGCTGAGCAGCCAACCCAGCTGTACGTCGGCATCACGCGCCTGATTGGTATCACGGGCCAGTGACCGCAGGCGCTTGCGCAATTTCTTCGGCAGGGACGGAAAGGCCTCCGGATAGGCAGTGAAGGTGCTGCGCAACTGGCGCATACCGACGCGGAAATCGTGCAGTGCCTCGGGACTGGGATTTTTACTCAACCGTCCATAGGCTTCATGCGCCTTGTCGATCTGCACCGAGGCGATGATAGCCGCCGCCTGCGGCACCGGCATACTCAGCAGCGAGCGTAACGGACTGTTGGATCGGGGTGCCCCCCGGGTTGGGCGAAGACTGGTCCCCATTGCCTGCTCCGTGGTCTCAGTCATGGTTTATTCCTCACGCGCCTCGCTCGAGACGGTCACAATGCAGTGCTGGAAATGGCCCTTCAGCCAGTAAACCATTGGCGGACCACTGTGCGTCAAGCTGACCTCAAGCATGGCGGACCTGGCCGGGGTGTCAAGTTGGCTGCGGATTCTAACCCCATCGGCTGATCAGGGCCAGAAAACCCGTCAACTCGCCCTGAGCGAGTGATTACAGCAACGGAACCAAGGCCGTCCAGACATTGTCCATCAAACGTGCTTGCGCCTCGGCACGCGGATGGATGCCATCGGGCTGCATCAAATCGGCATCGGTCGCCACACCGTCGAGCAGAAAGGGCACCAGCGCGGTCCGCTGCTCCCGCGCCAGCGTGGTGTAGACAGCCGCGAAGGCCGCGGTATAGGTGGAACCATAGTTGGGGGGGAGCTGCATGCCCAGCAGCAACACACGTGCTTGAGCCGCGCGCGCCATCTCGATCATGGCCTGCAGATTGGCCCGTGTCTGCGCCAGCGAGAGGCCGCGCAAGCCATCATTGCCGCCGAGTTCCAGGATCATGATATCGATCGGCTCGCGCGCCAGCAGCGCCGGTAACCGGCTGCGTCCACCGACGCTGGTATCACCACTGATGCTGGCATTGATGACACGATGCGGATAACCCTGCTGCTGCAGCCGTTGCTGCAGCAGTGCCACCCATCCCGCGTCGATTTCGATACCATAAGCGGCGCTGATGCTGTCACCGACGACCAGGATGCGTGGAATAGCAGTACCGGCACCCGTATCAACACGGCCGTCGGCACTGGCGAACGCGGGACTCAACCACATCAAGCCCCATAGGATAACTATGACAAACCGCTGTCTCATGTCCGCTAACCATCTCAGTAAAACCGTGCCGATCCAATCCGGTAGTTTAACGATCCTGGACAATGTCGCCGTCGAGATCAACCGTGGCGACAGTCTGGCCATCATCGGCGCCTCCGGTTCCGGCAAATCCACCCTGCTCGGACTGCTCGCCGGCCTGGATGTTCCCAGCGCGGGGGAGGTCTGGTTGGAAGATGTCTGGCTGAGCACGCTGGATGAAGACGGTCGTGCGCGCCTGCGCGCCGCGCACATGGGTTTTGTGTTCCAGTCGTTCCAATTGCTGCCCAGCCTGACGGCGCTGGAGAATGTCATGCTGCCGCTGGAACTCACCGTCAGCAAGGATGCCATGCCACAGGCGCGCGACTGGCTGGAGCGCGTCGGTCTCGGTACCCGCCTGGACCACACGCCGCGCCAACTGTCCGGAGGCGAGCAGCAACGCGTCGCCATCGCGCGCGCCTTCGCCACCCGCCCTGCCCTGCTGTTCGCCGATGAACCCACCGGCAACCTCGACCGCAATACCGGTGCGCGCGTTATCGATCTGCTGTTCGAATTGAATCAGGCGCAACAGACCACCCTGGTGCTGGTCAC
>Ga0180009_10002420_pt1 | contig 21943 bp, 19 predicted proteins | sample OS_PC_MetaG_FD_123537 | JGI IMG/M metagenome (GOLD analysis project Ga0180009, IMG submission 123537) | Groundwater microbial communities from the Aspo Hard Rock Laboratory (HRL) deep subsurface site, Sweden - OS_PC_MetaG | ecosystem: Environmental > Aquatic > Deep subsurface > Groundwater...
TCAATAATTGAATGGCGCGTCGGCGCCGCTTTTCCAACTCTGCTTGGGTGCCATGGGGTCTCATGTCCCCCATTATAGCTGAAAAAGGAAAAATGTTCCATTACTTTTGCGAAACTCAATAAGGTGGGCTTCGTGCCAGTATCCTCATCCCCTTTGCTTAAAAAATCTGGTAGCGGGCAAGAGAGACGGCTTCCGGATACCTAAATGGGCGGGCTCTGACCATGAGCAAGAGAAAAATATTCTATCTTTTCTTGCTGGCTCTTGGAGTTTGGGCAATCATTTTTAGGGCCGACCTTCAGCGGTCCTTCATGAACCTGCTGGTTGTAAGTGAACTTTTAAACTTCGAACAACAGGGATGGTTAGGAAAATGGTCTGCTGCGCCCAAAGTTATGGAAATTTCCTACCCTGGCCCGAAGGGGACTATAAAGGCTGATCTTTTCCTTCCCCAAGGAAAAGGCAAGCGTTCGGGAATCCTGCTCAATCATGGCGTGATCGATACTGGCAAAGATGATCCCCGCCTGAAACGTTTTGCTGAGATTCTTTGCCGATCCGGTTTCGTAGTCCTCATCCCTGATTTTAAAGGGATGCGGTCTTTCCGCATTGGACCCTCGGACATCGACGAGGTGCAAACGGCGTTTACATATTTTACTTCCTTGAAAAATTATGTCCTACCGCAATCCTGCGGTCTCTTTGGTTTCAGCTATGGAGCGGGACCAACGATCCTCGCCGCCTGTCGTCCCGCAATGCGCAATAAGGTACGCTTTATCATCGCCTTCGGTGCCTATTATGATTTGAAGAATGTTCTTTCTTTTATTGCCTCTGGCAATTTTGAATTCGAGGGGAAACGCTATTTCCAGCAACCCCAAGAATATGGCAAATGGGTCTTTTTGGCCAATAACCTTGACCACGTTGTTTCGACGGAAGATCGATCGATTCTGCAAAGGATTCTTCAGGTCAAACTACGGGATGAGAAAGCGCCGATAGATCATTTCATTCCGCTCTTAGGGAAAGAAGGAAAAAATATCCTGGCGCTCCTATCCCATTCTGACCCCAGCCAGACGGAAATTCTGATTAAAAACCTCCCGCCGGCAATTCAAACTCAAATCGAGGCCCTTTCCGTTGCCCCTGTTATGAACAAATTACACGCGGATTTGATCCTGGCCCATGGAAAAGACGACGATATGATACCCTTCACGGAAACGTTACGCCTGGCCCGGGCCGTTCCCGATCCGCGCCGTGTGCATGTACAAATTTTACGCAGCTATACCCATGTAGATCCGGACTACGAGGCCTGGACGATAAAAAATATCATAACTTTTTATTTGCCTGAGGGGTGGAAACTATTCCGTCTCGTGAATCAACTGATGAAATACCGTCAAGCCCCTTCTTGAATTTCAGATTGTGGATTGCGGAATGCGGAATTTAGAAGCCAAAGAATATCATTTTAGGAAATGAAATTTAATCTTGGGGTTGCCATGAAGAAAATGAGCAAATTGCACCTTCATCTCAGAAAACGGCTTGAACAAACCCTTCTTAAATACCATATGCTTTCAGAAGGAGACCGGGTTTTAGTGGGTGTTTCCGGCGGAGCTGATAGCCTGACGCTGCTGAAGCTTTTAACCGGTCCGCTCCTTTTCGTCCCCAAGCCCGAATTACTCCTCGCCGTCTATGTGGACATGGGATTCGAAGGATCCAACGGGCATCCGGCACTACATCTGGAAAGATACTTCCAAGAAGAAGGGTACCAGTACCAAATCCGAAAAACGAATTTCGGCCCCCTCGCTCACAGCGAATACAACCGCAAAGCCAGCCCCTGCTTCCTCTGTTCACGTCTTCGCCGAAAGCAGCTTTTCGAAATTGCCCGGGAATACCGGTGCAATAAGGTTGCCCTTGCCCACAATAAAGACGACGTGATCGAGACTTTTCTCCTGAATATCTTCTTCGCCCGCGAGATCAGCACAATGCTTCCCTACCAGTCGTTCTTCAAGGGAGACTTCTATCTCATGCGGCCTCTGGCCTACATCGAAGAAGCCTTGCTGAAACGGTTTGCTCTTGAGGCAGATCTTCCCGTGGTGGAAAACCCCTGTCCGAGCGCCCAAAATACCAAACGGCAATACATAAAAAATCTTATTAAAAAATTGGATACAGATCATCGAGGTTTAAAGGAAAATATCTTCAAAGCCATGAAGCATGTGAAACCGGATTATTTATTGAAAAATTAGCTCATAGCTCAGGGCTCATTGCGCATGGATTTTAAATATCAGATTTAGGCTACGGGCTATCATATCAGCGAATCGCTGACTGCTTCTTTCATATTGACATCCGCGGGAAAATCGTTAATATAAAAATATCGATTTTCCTTTCATTCTGTTCATTCTGTGGCGGTGTAGCTCAGCTGGTTAGAGCATGCGGCTCATATCCGCAGTGTCCGGGGTTCAAGTCCCTGCACCGCCACCATTTCTTTTAAAATAATCCAATAAAATTAAAGAGTTAAATTAAGAGAGAAAAAAGCAATAAAGGCTTTTCTACCCTATTTATACCCAAATTTTCGGTTTTCTCTGATAGGGAATAAAGATAAGAGGTCATCGGAAAAGTCCCGGATTTTAGTCTTTGGTGAAGGTGCATAAAAGGAATTGTGGAGGGATCGTGCCCCGCTTGACATTTCCACCCATTTTGTTATTATCCCCTTAGAAATACGTTCTCCAATCCCCTTGCTCGGGAGGAAGGTTATGGCTTGGAGTTAGGAAACCCCATTTCTTTAAAGAGAGGTGGGATTTTTTTAATGACTTCTTCCTGAAGTCATGTTTTTGCCATTTTCCTTCGGAATACAATACTTCAAACGGAAATCATTAATTTTCGCCTGGGTGTTCAATTTACTACCTCAACGTCTTTGAGAGATGCTAAGTGTGAATTTGTCAAAATGAAAGACTTGAGCGCTGACCCTCACACTCAACCGCGGGTAGTCCAACGTTGGCTCACTTTCCCCGCCCGGCCTGCATTTCAGTCCACATAGGATCAAACAAAAATATGTAATACTTCCCCAAAATTCTCATACGCCGCGAGTCGTCCCCTCCGCTCTACAACCTACGCCCTTTTCGCCATGGTCTTGACAGGATATAATTAAACATTGAATCTGCGAAGTCCAGAATTCAAGGGAAATTTTGCAACCTAGCAGACGCTCTGAAAAGAGGCAGAGATGACCGGCTGGATCATACCACCCCCGAAAAAACCTACGAAGACTAGGGAGCAATTTGCAATTGAAAGAACCGAGAAAGTAAGGCAGTTAATCAGGAAGGGATATCTCAAGTCCAAACGTATCAGGGAGGCCATGCTGAAGGTTCCGAGGGAAGATTTCATCCCAGATAATTACAGCGATTATGCCTATCTTGAGGTACCTCTCCCTCTTCCAGGGGAGCAGGCAACCATTTCTTGCCCCCATAGTTATCCGCTCTTTTATGAGCCTTTAGGACTGGGGCAAGGCCATAGATTTTTCGAAATCGGTCTAGGATCTGGCTATGGAACAGCCCTGGCCAGGGAAATCGTGGGATCAGAGGGATTGGTTATAGCCATGGAGTTCGACCCATTGACCTTTGAATTTGCAACCAGAAATCTCAGAAACGCAGGCTACACCGATATTATCCTTATAAGAGGGGATGGTGGACTTGGATATCCGAGATTTGCCCCTTATGACAGGATATGCCTTACTGCCGCATGTCCTGAAATCCCTCCACCTTTGGTAGAGCAACTCCGGACAGGAGGAAGGCTGATTGCTCCGGTGATTGAACGGGGAACTCAGAATCTTGTTTTACTTAAAAAAACTGAAGAAGGTGTCCGCAGGGAGATCATATGCGAAGTTCTCTATGTTTCTCTCAGAGGAAGGTATGGAAAAGATGAAGGGGCCTTTTAATGGGTGGCCCTACCACTCTAAATTGTTTGATACGGGAACCGGGCAAAGATACTGCCAGGATGCGCCGATTGTTTTAAGATGGTTTCATTTCTGGCGAAACCTGGGCCACAATGATATAGGCATCCAAACTAAATGAAGAGCATTGAAACCAGGAAGGACGTGGCCGGGTAATCGATTAGAACCCGGAAGAAACCGGAAGGTGGGAAATGATAAAAGATACTCTTCTTGAAGAAATCAATCTCCTTTGGGAAGCGCTCCGGCAGTACCTAGTAAAGCAGATCGAGGAACTCTACGGGCGCTATGATGGGCACATCCTGGAAATCGGCCCTTTTTCGGGCCTGATATTTGCCCTTGCCCAGAAGAATGTAGGCCAGAGTTTTTTGATCGCCGCGTTTCCTCAAGGATCGGTTTGTTTGTGCCAGCAGGAGGCGCAAAAACTTGGACTGGAAGACAGGGTAAGAATCATCGAAAGCGATAGCTCTTTGACCGGTGTTCCGGACGAAAGCGTTGATCTTGCGATCTTCAGGGGTGCCCTCTTTTTCCCCTCCCTTTTGCAGGTTGACTTTGGAGCAATTTACAGGAAGTTGAGGAAAGGGGGAATCGCTTTCGTCGGTGGAGGGTTCGGGAAATATACCCCGCCTGAAATCATCAGCCGAATCGGGAAGCGTTCGGAGGAGCTCAACGCTGAACTGGGTAAGGTGAGGGTCACTGTGGAAAGCATACAGGATCAGCTTCGGGCAAGCAGCCTGGGGGCAAAGGCGGAAATCACCACTGACGGCGGGTTATGGGTGGTGATGAAAAAATAATTTCTGCTTTAAAGCGGTTCACCAAATGAAACCTTTTACGCGTAAGGCCTGTCTGTAAGATGTCCAGAGGGGTTGCTATGGATAAGGACCCTATCGAAAAAGGTTTTATTCTGACGGGATTATATGAAATTAAAAGGTAGGATGTCAAGAAGGTCTTTTATTTGAATTTCTTGAATTTTCCACTTGAATCCCAATTCCCTTTCCAATATACTCCCGCTATCCAGCTTTTATATTCCATTCCAACAGGAGGGTAAAAATGGCTAAGAAACCCATGACCAAAGCTCAGATCGTTTCCCATTTTGCAGAAAAATTCGAGTTTTCCAAGAAGATGGCTTCAGCAATTATTGAGGAGGTTGCAGCGCTGGCAGTCTCCGAAACCAAGAAGACCGGGTCTTTTACCCTCCCAGGTATCGGAAAACTGGTTCTATCCAAGCGTAAAGCGCGTATGGGGCGCAATCCAGCTACAGGGGCGGAGATTAAGATACCGGCGAAGACAGTGGTCAAGATGCGGATCGCAAAAGCGGCTAAAGAGGCGATTTTTCCGAAGAAGAAGTAGAGGAGTAGCGGCGCTTACGGACAATTTCTAAATCGTTCTTTGGAGAGGAAGAATGGGTTGCAAAACTTAAAAATATTCTTTTTCTTTTGACATTTTTTGAGAGATATTCTATGTTACGAGCGGTAGGATAAATTGGGTGGTAGTTTTGGGGAACATCGTATAGAAGCGCCATTGGGGGTCTTTTTTTTCCTGAAGGCGCTTTTTTTGTGCCCTAAACTACATTCAAGCTAAGCCTAGAATCATGGAACAAGAGGAGGTTATCGTTGTGGCAGAAGGAAAGGTGAAGTGGTTCAACGAGAAGAAAGGCTTTGGTTTCATCGAGCAGGATGGTGGAAAGGACCTTTTTGTCCATTATACAGCCATTCAGGGAGACAGTTTTAAAACCCTGAAGGAAGGCCAGAGGGTGAGCTTCGAGATCGAAGAGACATCCAAAGGCCCCAAGGCTAAGAACGTCCAGATCATTTGAATAAAGAGTAGGGATTTTCCCCTCCTACCTTGAGCTAGCTTTCCTCTGCGGAACCTTGCAAAGATCTCATCCTGAAGGGATTCAGCTTGAGAATTGTCTGTCCAGTATCGGAATGCTATCCTGCTGCGGCATTGGATTGGAGCTCTTGAGGGTGCTCCACGGCAGTTTGGTCAGAGATCGGAATTTGGATGGATTCAGAATAGGGTGCTGCCCATAATGGAGGGGTGTAGCTTTGCGGGATCAAATCTCGGAGGGATGGAGCTAGCTGTCCTGATGGGATAACAGCTGGATGAGTTCTCTGGAAAGGAGGGGGTAAAAAAGTCCGTAAATCCAGTCAGTAGGTCCATTTTTTGGATTTTTGTGTGGGACTTTGTGTGGAAATTTCGTCCAAAATCTGCCAAAACATGGGGTCTACGTGCAAAATCTACCAAGTCAAAATATAAACAAATCAAATACTTAAATTGCTTCAGGAGGTTAGGAAGCTAAGGGGTCAATACTCTTAATCAGTAGGTCGGAGGTTCGATCCCTACATGGCCCACCAGGAAAATCAGCTAGCCTTTCCCCTTTTCCCCCAAATTAAAATATTGCCAATCTAATCTGCCTTCACCACCTCGATGAGATTAAGTCATTGCTTAAAGGATTGCTCCAATGGATAAAGGAGAAGAAGCTTAAACCTTCCTGATTCCTTGGAAAGACTAAGAATGTTTGAACAGATAAAACCCGGGATGAGAGTTTTCCCCTGAACGCGCTGGGATAATAGGGTTGAAGAACCTGCTTTCAAAGTGATCGCACAATGGAAGAATTAAAAAAAATCGAATGCCTTTTTTGCAGGAAATCGTTCTACTTACTCCAACTGATAAGGCGCTTGTTTAAATAAGTTGTCTTTGAACCTACGTTCTTTATTGATGTTTTGTTGAATTTTGATACCAGACCCCACTATCCCCTTATTCATAATCCTCGTGGAGAGCCGGAGTCCGTTTGCCTTACCAGCGCAACAGGTTTATAATATAACAATAGAGGGACCAAAATGAGAAGGTGGATGGGTGGCAAAAGGTTCATTGTTCTTGCGACAATAACTGTGTCTGTGTTGATGACGCTATTGTTTCAGGAGTTGACCGGGCTTGCGATGGCCCAAAATTCTCCCCCCTTCTTACCTTCTCCGCGTCAGTTTGTCCTCCCACCTGTTCCGCCTTACTCGCCCATACAGCCAGGCCCGACGCCGCAACCCGCTCCTCCAGCGCCGCCCGGCCCCTCCACAATAACCAAGGAAAAAGGGGTAGTCAATCCACGAACGGGCGAGTTCTTGCCGGGAACGTTTGGCGGGGTAATAGACCCCAAGACAGGAGCTGTTTGGCCTAAAGTTGGGGGTGGATACATCAATCCGCAGACAGGAGAAATCATTCCCAAGAAGGAATAGGAGCATGAAAAGGAAAAAAGTAAAACCTAATACCTGAAGGTATAACAACAGAAAGCCAAGATTTGATGCCCTGGCTATCCCAATGGTAAGCTCACCCGATTGAGACCAAAAAAACTTGGTTGTTATCTTCCTGGGAAGTCATCTTCCTCGTATTCGGGCACTGGGTCATGTTTCCTATAAGTGTTGCTACCTGAGGTGGCAATTCCCGCCCAGTATACGTATCCCTGATACTCGCTTGGTCTGGAGGCCCATCATTCAGTTCGATCGTAATGCCGAGTGGATGTGCCTGGCAGCACTCGTCGCAGAAGAAATACACTGAATATTTTGCTATGTTCACCTCCTGTTGTTCTGTTCCTACAACCCCTTTCTTTCCTTCCCTCGCTTCCCGATAAGCCTTTAAAAACTTCCCCTCATATTTGACATTGGGCGGGATGGCCATAAGAGAAGCATAGCCAGCCTTGACGATAAAAGCCTTCCATATTTGTCCCTTTGCTGGACATCAAATTCTACCTTGACCATATCCCCCTTTCTTAATCTTAGACTTTGTGAAGGCCGTGGCTTTTCCCCCCATAGCAATGATCCTCTTAATGTCCTCCCCGCTCCTCTGGGCATCCCTTTTGGCCTTTGGGTTTGCCCTGCTTTCCGGTGTGTCGATGCCGATTAGCCGTATTGATTCTTTTTGGCCCTGGAATTCAACTTTGAGAGTGTCGCCGTCTATGACCCGCACAACTGTTGCCGTCCCATGAGGCTGGGATAGGGCAGGAATAATCAGGAATGCCCAAAAGACCATCGTCAATAGGGCCTTTAAATAGAGCCTGGGTCTCACGGGAAGGATTTTACTAAATCAGGAAGAGGGGGATGCAAGGGGTTGAATTATCGTGATCCTAGGGGGTGAGATAAGATTCGATAACTTCTTCCTAAAAGCGATAATTGACTGGCTTTACTAAAAGGCGTAGATTTTAATCAGTAATCGATGCAAGAATTCATAATGTGTTACAAAAAAGAGACGGAGTGGGCTTATGTCAGCAAAACTCAAATTACCTTATCTTGAAAAGGTGGATGAGAGGGGCAATCTGCAAGTGTGGGTTGTCGATGGCAGTTACATTCGAGGTCACATCGATGAAGAATTCACCAATTTCGGCCAGCACTATAGTTTCCCTTTTATTCCGAAGAATGAACTGTGGATCGATCAGGAAGCCAAGAATGACGAACGCCGGTTCTTCATCGATCATTTGCTGGTGGAACATCAGCTCATGGCGAAGGGTGTCCCTTACAACAAGGCTCTGACAGATGCCGACAAAGTGGAGCGAAGGGAACGCCGTCGTGCCGGAGACGTCCGTCGTTTGACCCATCATGGCCGGCAACTACCGGACGGCCGAGAGGTTCACGAGCGGCTGTGGAAAAAGCTCGAAAATGGCGTCAGCGTCTGGATCGTCAATGGCCGCCTGGTTCGCAGTGCCTTCGATATCGACTTTACAGAAGGCGGCCATGACTATGTTTATGAATTCGTGCCAGAGAACGAAGTCTGGATTGATGATGACATCGAGGAAAAAGAGCGTGGCTATGTGCTTTTGCACGAATTGCACGAACGCAATCGCATGGCGAGTGGCTGGCCTTACAACAAGGCCCACGCCGAATCCAGCCGCCTCGAATATCGGTGTCGCCATCATCCGGAAGAATTGCATGAAAACCTTGCAGCAGAGGGCTGGGGGTAGTCTGATGCATACGGTAGGAGGAATGTTGCAATGGAGAAGATAGAAGGGGGTAGACTAGTCGTAGAGGCCTTAAAAAAAGGAGGGATCCCAACGGTTGCGATTTCTGCTGGTCGAAAAAGTCCGAATGGCGAATTCTGGTTATTCTAACATTATTTTAAGTAAACTCGCGGCAAGGTGACCTTCGGTCACCTTGCCGCGAGTTTACTTAGATATCCGCCGGTTCATACCGACGGTATGGCAAAAGAAATTGTATTGAGATTCGACTTGATCAACAAGCGCCAACAAAAAATCCGGATTGAATAGGGGATAGTTTATCTTGGCCAAACAAAGGAGGGTTAGAAAGGACCACCGCGCAGCGGTTTAGTTCTTCATCCCGAAACATCCACCATCAAAACCCTATCGCAATGGTGGAGATTCTTCTTGTAAATCGTCATCAATATGCTAAATAGTTTATGTGACTCTGATGAAACTTCTTTCCGATGGAGGGAGAGCGATAGGAGGTCAAAATGCCGAGAAAAGGATCGAAGCACCCATACAAATCAAGAAAGGATTATACGTATACAGTAAAGGACATTGCCGAACTTGCTGGAACGACTAGAAATGCTTTGAACGTGGCAAAGGTCCGCGGGAAGATAGATCCGGGAGATTTCAGGAGTGTCGTAAGCTTCCTAACTAGGAGGATTATCGACAAACGTCTGAAGGGAGACCTTTTTGCCCCTGCAGCGAGGGTGGCAAAAAAAGGCGGAAAGACTGGGAGTCAAGTTTCTAGTAAGAGGCCTAAAAAGGCTGTTGGTCGCAGATAGAAACTACTTCCTGAACTCTTGTTTTTGGGATTTTCCTTCCGAATGCAGGATTTCAAATGCAAATCTTCAATTTGTTCTTGAAAACCGAGGCTATTTTCAAAGGCAATTTTCCCCTTGACTACCCATTATGTAAAGAGTATTTTTTCCATAGTTGTTATCCCCCCGTAGCTAAGTAAACCCATTAACATAACCCCTAACCTTCTGGAGGATCTTATGAGAAGGAATTTCCGGAAGGTGCCCATACAAAGACTTGAACGGAATTTCTATTCCCTGGGAGACATTTCTCATCTATGGCTCTGGTTTGCATTGGTCTTATCAAGTCTTGATAACAACAAAACCATCCGAGCACCGAAGTTTGGTTAAGTGAATGAAAATATATAATATTTACGCGAAAAATTGGTATTGAGTCAGTTGGGATTTGTAGACTCAAAACAACTTTGCTAAAGGTCAAAGGTAGACCTACCTAATTACTGTTCGACGCTTTCTATCAACAGGAGGAAATCGTGAAGATAGATGATCTCAGGGACCTCCTTAAGATGCGACAGGTGCCATTCGAAGAAGAGCGCATCCAAAATGCGGCCGTTTTAGGGGTCCAGGAGGTGGAATGATGGCCCAAGTGGAACTCTACAAGGAGCAGATCGCCTCGTTTTGCCGGTAGCGGCATATCCGGCGTCTGGCGATTTTCGGATCGGCCCTGCGGTCGGATTTCCGGCCCGACAGCGACATTGATCTGTTGGTCGAGTTTGAACCGGATCACATACCCGGCCTTTTCGGGATAGCGCGCATGGAACGGGAGCTGTCGGCGCTGCTCGGAGGACGGAAGGTAGACCTTCGCACGTCGGAAGATCTGAGCCGGTATTTTCGTCAACGGGTGTTGGAAGAGGCAGAGGTGCAGTATGCACAAGGATGATGCGGATCCATCTAATCAATGGTTCGCCAACGGCAACTATGGCTTAAAGCATGATACAATTCGAATGGGACCCAGCCAAAGCAAGGGTGAATCTGCGGAAACACGGAGTTCCTTTCTGAGAGGCTGCTAGTGTTTTCCGGGACCCTCTGGGCATAACTATCTTTGATCCGGATCATTCCGAGGAGGAAGATCGGTTCATCACCTTCGGATTCTCGGGTGGCGGTCGGCTGCTCATGGTAGCTCACACCGACCGTGGCGCGAGAATCCGCATCATCAGTGCACGGGAGCTTACCCGTGAAGAGCGAGAGGTATATGAAGAAGAAATCCAAAGGCGAAAAGGCTGACGATCTTCGTCCGGAATACGATCTCCGCGAACTGCTCAAGGACGGTGTCCAGGGCAAATACGCAGGCCGTTTTCGGGAAGGCACCAACTTGGTTCTCTTGGACCGGGAGATAGCCGAAGCGTTTCCTAGTGATGAGGCCGTAAACACGGCCCTTCGCTTGGTGATTCAGTTGAAGAAATTGCCCAGGTCCGCGAAGCGGAGTGTACCCAAAGAGCCAGGCCGTGCGATGTAGTGATGGGCGAACAAGCGGTTGAGATGGATCGGCGATTCCGCTACGCTCCTTTGCCGACCATTTAACCGCCCCATTCTGTTATCATCCCCTCAGAATTATTAGCTCTCCAATCACCTTGCTCGGGAGGAAGGTATGGTAAGGAGATTTTTAAACCCCATTTCTTGAAAGAGAGGTGGGGTTTTTTCTTTAACGGCTTTTCCTGGAAGTGAGATTTGACAAATCCTTTCAAAAGATGTAGGGTTCAACCCATGATCGATTGAATGGGTGTTTTTAGATATACTTTGGGTTGGGCGGACTATTATGAGCGAACTTATCTCTCAATTCTGTGAAGAATGCATCACAAAACCGGGGAGTAGGGTGCTCGCATGTTGCGCGTGACCCTCAATCCGGAAGTGCTGCGCTGGGCGCGCGAGCGTGCAGGACGGACGGTGCAAGACCTCGCGGCTCCATTCCCAAAGCTCGATCGCTGGGAGCGCGGCGAGGAGCGGCCGACGCTCAAACAGGCCGAGCGCTTCGCCAAGGCTGTGCATGCCCCCGTCGGCTACCTGTTTCTGCCAGAGCCCCCGGTCGAGAGCCTGCCGATCCCGGACTTCCGCACCGCCGGAAATGTGCACAGTGGGCACCCGACCCCCGAGCTGCTCGATACCATTTACATCTGCCAGCAACGTCAGGAGTGGTACCGCGATTTCGCGCGGTCTATGGGCGAGGGAGCGTTGGCCTTTGTTGGCTCCGCCCATGTCAGGAACGCTGCCGTGTCGACAGCTGCGACCATCCGGCACGCACTCGGGTTCGAAGTGGAGGAGCGTCACCGGATGCCGACGTGGACCGACGCCCTGCGCCGCTTCATCGAGCAGGCGGATGCCCTTGGGATCCTCGTGATGTGCAGTGGCGTGGTGCTCAACAACAACCGCCGCCACCTCGATCCGGAGGAGTTTCGCGGCTTTGCGATGGCGGACGACCTGGCCCCGCTGGTGTTCATCAACGGCGCGGACACCAAGGCCGCGCAGATGTTCACGCTGGCGCACGAACTGGCGCACATCTGGCTCGGGCAGTCCGCCGTCTCCGATGCGCAAGCGCTGCTACTACCGGAGCTGGAAGTCGAGCGCTGGTGCAACCGGGTCGCGGCCGAGCTGCTCGTGCCACTCGCTGTTCTGCGCGAGGAGTACGACGAGGCCGCCGAGCTGGGCGACGAGGTCGGCCGCCTCGCGCGGTGCTTCAAGGTGAGCTCCCTGGTCATCCTGCGCCGGATCCACGACGCGGGCGGGCTCACACGCGAAGGGCTCTGGGAGGCGTACAAACAGGAGCTTGCGCGGCTACGCGCGATTCCTAAGGGCAGCGGCGGCGACTTCTATCTGACCCAGGCCGCGCGGGTCAGTAAGCGCTTTGCCCGCGCGCTCGTCGGGAGCACGCTGGAGGGGCAAACCCTCCATCGCGATGCCTTCCGAATGCTCGGCTTCTCGAAGCTCCAGACCTTTCACGATCTCGGGCGGAGCCTGGGAGTGATGATCTGATGGCGTACCTGCTCGACGCCAACGTCTTCATCCAGGCCAAGAACCTGCACTATGGCCTCGACTTTTGTCCGGCGTTCTGGGATTGGCTCATCGGGCACAACACGGCGGTCCGGGTCTTCAGTATTGAGAAGGTCGGCGACGAGGTCGAGGCCGGCGGCGATGAGCTCGCCACGTGGGCCGCGGACCGCGGCACCGGTTTCTTCGTCAAGCCGGACGCCGCGATGCTGCCCGCGCTCGGGAGGGTCAGCGTCTGGGCCGCCGGCCAGCACTACGATCCTGCGGCCGTGAACACCTTCCTCCAAGTCGCGGACTATTACCTCGTGGCCCATGCGCTCGCCCACGGGCACACGGTTGTCACCCACGAGATTGCCTCGACCTCGACGAAGAAGATCAAGATCCCGGACGCCTGCATCGGCCTCGGCATCAAGTGCATGACGCCGTTCGAGATGCTGCGCCGCGAGCGGGCGCGCTTCGTCCTGGGGCCGCAGACATGACGCAAGCGAACGAGAGGGCCTTCGAAGGCTACGTCGAGGAGATTCTGCATCAGCGTGCGGGATAGGGAAGCGCACCCGTCGCCCGAAAGGAAAACTAGTGCAGCCTAAATTCGCGCGGTGCGGACAGTGCTACACATCGGTTCAGCAGCCCGCTTTTTATGCGGATCCGTATAAGACGCCACGATAAAAGCAACAATGAATGCAAGTGTTTGATAGTAGAAGAATTATTGCAGTAATATTCGCCCTATCAACGGCGTGTTATAGGCAGCGGAAGCCAACTTTCCGCATATTATGTGCGTCCATCTAATGGTTAGGCTCGCGGCGCGAATTGAAAGAGGGTGATTCAAATGGCAACAACAAGTGAAGTGGTGAGAAAATGCAAAGCGGCCCTTGAAAGCCATTATGGTTCTCAGTTCAAGGGTCTGATTCTATATGGGTCTGTAGCCCGCAACGAAGTTGACTCAATGAGTGACATTGATTTGCTCGTTTTGTTAAGCAAACCCTTCGACTATTTTTTAGAACTGCGTCAAGTTATAGATGTGCTGTATCCCATCCAGTTAGAGTCAGAGCAGCTTATTTCTGCCAAACCCGTTCCTCCGGATGAATTTGAGCGTGGAAGTATTCAACTCTACCGGAACGCCAAACGGGAAGGGATAATGGTATGACGCCAGAATACGAGCAGGAAATCGCCGCCAATCTTGAACGAGCAGAGCAATCTATCAAAGCGGCTAAAGACCTGGCCGTCAAAGGCTACCACGATTTTGCAGCGTCGCGCGCGTATTATGCAGCCTTTTACGGAGCCACAGCGGTTTTACTGAACCAGGGTTTGGATTTCAGCAAGCATAGCGGGGTCATTGCTTCGATTCATCAGCGATTTATCAAGACGGGGAAATTGAGCAAGGAACAGGGCAAGGATCTGAACTGGCTTTTTGAAATACGCAATGTTGGGGATTATGGGGGTACAGTACACGTGTCTCAGCCACAAGCGGAGCGAGCGGTTCAGGCTGCGGAGAGTTTCTTGGGTGCTATCAAGTTCCTGCTCAACAGATAAGTCAATATTTTCAACAACTGATTAAAAGGCATCCCTACCCCCGATTGATTCTCAAGCACTTGACATATCTTCCCCTTCTGCTATTATCCCCATAGAAACGCGCGCTCCAATAACCTTGCTCGGGAGGAAGGCATGGGAAGGAGATTTTTAAGCCCCACTTCTTAAAAGAGAGGTGGGGTTTTTTGTTTAACGACTTCCTGAAAGTGAGGTTTGACAAGTCTTTTCAAAAACGGATCGGAAAGCAATTTTCCGCATATTAAGCGGAACCATCCAATTGTTATGAGTCAGAGGCACCCAGTGTTCGTGTTTGAGGTCACCTCGCCAGGCACCTGGCTCGACTATGAAGACCGCGAATGGTCTTGGCGTATCGAAGGATTCCTCCGTCACCTGCAGTCTCAGTTCTTTGAAGCAAACGCTGCACTCAACCTATTTGTTCAGGCCTGCTCACCGCGTCCCTCAAGACTGGACCGTGCGTTGTGGGAGCGGGATGCACAGCGCCGCTCGGAGATTCGAATGCAGGTCGAGCAGGAACGTGGCGCTGGCTTCTCTCACGAACTATGGGACGAGATTCACTTTGAGACTGAGGTTCGCTTCAAGCGGGAGCAGTGGTCACAAGGTCGCATCCCAAGAGAGTTCGAACACACGCAACCCTTCATCTACGCAAGGGCGTTCCTTTATGCGCTTGATGCCTTCGACAAGTTCCTTGGCATTCTGTCACGAGAGCCAAGCGTCCCGCCCGAGCTGATGGCGCTTCATACCCAAATCGCCGCTGCATTTCCAGACCTTCGAGGAGTTAGAAACACTGCTCAGCACTTGGAAGACCGCGCTCGCGGCCTTGGAGCTGGCCGCGAACCAATGGACCTGAAGCCGGTCGAAAACCGGATGATCAATGCGCCGGGCGGAGGCGTTCTGGTGTTGAATAGCCTCAACGGCTCAAACTACGGCTCCACCATGGCTGATGGGCACTACGGGGAAGTTGATGTTTCGCCCGAGTCAATGCAGCACCTACAGCGGATCCTCCACGAGGTCTTGCGCTCCTTTCGTTGGAAGGGACCGAAACAGCACTTGCCGAGCGTATGACTCATAACCCTTCCATCGAGCGAACAGCCACCGGCAAGCCGGTGTCTGCCGCTCGTCTCAAATGTGTTATGTGAAAAATGAGAGGCAAGACATAGAGAATGAACAAAAGCGATCTTGAAACTCTTGTCGATATCAGGGTCAAAGAAGCAAAATTATTGCTCGACAATAATTGCTATGAAGGGGCATACTATTTGCTGGGATATGCACTGGAGTGCGCAATCAAAGCATGCATTGCCAAACAGGTAAGGGAGCATGACTTCCCAGACAAGCAACTCGCTAATGCCGCCTATACGCATAGGTTGGGTGATTTATTGGGGGTGGCCGGACTAAAACAAAAACTGCAGGAGAAAGAGAAAACCGATGAAGAGTTCAAGCTCAACTGGGCTGTGACAAAGGACTGGTCTGAAGATGCAAGATATGAGCACACAATAGAGGAAACCACGGCAAAAGATTTTTTTAGAGCAATCACAAACAAAAAAACAGGAATCTTGGTATGGATAAAGAGCTGGTGGTAAGAGAAGTTCTGTCGGAGCAGATGATTGATGCTGGCGGGAAGCTCGTCGAACGGCTTGATCAATCAGAGTCGAATGTTCAAGCTGCGCTGTGGCTATTTTTGCCTGAGGAAAAAACATGGAAAATGATGATCATTTCACCATTGGTGAAAACCGATGGGCCACGAAGTTTTTATAAACGCATCTTGGAGGCGAATAAAAAAGCCGACGAATCGGAGTTTATCATCTCACTGAATGATGTCGGAGTCGCAGATACTTCCATTCCTCTGATCAATTTACTCAGGATTGCGATATCTACAGGAAGCGGAATTACTGGGATTCGGTTTTCGAAAAACACCATAAATGGGGCCTTTATCGAAGATGCCTATATTTACAGAATCAATATCAGCACATAACGAGTCGGTGCAGCGAATCCGCAAAAGACGCGGCTCGCTGACCTTCATGTTCTTAAGCAGCGGCACAATACAAATAAGGCAGGAAATTGATGGCAAGAAAAAAGACAACTGAAAGCAAACGCCCGATTGAGTCCTACGAGCATAAGGGCAAGAAGCGGGTGAACAATCCGCCCGTCGGGCTGGTAACGCCGGACACCGACCCGGACGCGGGGGCGAAGAAAAGCTACGCCTACGACCCGCACCTGGACCCGCAACTGCAATGGGCGGGCAAGGCTGAGCATACGTCGTTCGAGGTGCCGACGGTCTCCCTGCACGTCCACGAGCGCATTGATCCGCGCACCATCATAGAAGCGGTTCGCAAGCGCAACGGCGGTGGCATGGTGCAGGGGTCGCTGTTCGAGATGCTGGGGGAGAATCCTCCCCTGCGCGAGGCCATCGAATTTTACAAGCACGCCCACGGCTGGTCCAACCGCTTGGTGGCGGGCGACAGTCTGCTGGTGATGAACTCGCTCTTGGAAAAGGAGGGCATGGCGGGCAAGGTGCAGATGATCTTCAATGACCCGCCCTACGGCATCAAGTACGGCTCCAACTTCCAGCCCTTTGTCAACAAGCGCGACGTGAAGGATGGCAAGGACGAGGACCTGACCACCGAGCCAGAGCAGATCCGCGCGTTCCGCGACACGTGGGAACTGGGCATCCACTCTTACCTCACTTACCTGCGCGACCGCCTGCTGCTGGAACGGGAACTCCTCAACGAATCCGGCAGCGTATTTGTTCAGATCAGCGATGAGAACGTCCACCACGTGCGCGAGTTGATGGATGAGGTGTTTGGGGCGGGGAATTTTGTTGTATCAATTGCATTCCAAAAGAAAGCATATCAAGACTCAAACCTTGTCGCTCCGGTAAATGACTTCGTTCTGTGGTATGGGAAAGACAAGAAGAAAACGAAATGCAATCATCTATTCGTGCTCAACGAGTTCTCTGGTGATATTGGCAAATACAACCGAATCCTATCGCCGATGGGGCTTGTTGAGTCATCTAACGAATTGGAACCAACCGAAATTGAGGATCGGCTTAAGAAGGGATGGCGGTTGTTCAGAGAGGACTATCCTCTAATAAGCCAAGATCCGGCCTCTGGGCCACAACCGTTTGAATTTGGAGGGAAAGTATATTTGCCCACCCAGAATAGGCATTGGAGCATCAAGTATCCTGATGGATTGGAACAGTTGGAAAGAAAGGGAAGGATAAGGGCCACAAACGACAGGCTCTACGGAATAATGTTTTGGGATGACAATCCTTTGATTCCGCTCAGCAATTTCTGGGCAAAAATGAAAGGGGCTGCGAACCCGATCTATGTAGTTCAAACAACGGAATTAGCTATCCAACGCTGCCTCCTGATGACCACCGACCCGGGCGACCTGGTCTTCGACCCGACCTGTGGCAGTGGCACCACGGCCTATGTTGCCGAGCAGTGGGGGCGACGCTGGATCACCTGCGACACTTCGCGCGTGGCGCTCACGCTGGCAAAGCAGAGGCTAATGACCGCCGTTTTCGACTACTACGAACTGGCCCACCCGCAGGAAGGTGTGGGCAGTGGCTTTATCTACAAGACCGTGCCGCACGTCACCCTCAAGTCCATCGCCAACAACGAGCCGCCCGGCACGGAAACGCTCTACGACCAGCCGCTGGTGGATCGGAAGAAACACCGCGTCAGCGGCCCCTTCACCATCGAAGCCGTGCCCGCTCCGGCGGTGAAATCTATCGAGGAGACCCTCACCCCGACCCTCTCCCAGGGGGAGAGGGAGTTTGGCGCCGATACCTCCATCGCCCGCTCCGGCGAGACCCTGCGCCAGGGTGAATGGCGCGATGAGCTGCTGCGCACCGGGATTCGCGGCAAAGCCGGCCAGCACATCCGCTTCGCCCGACTGGAGCCGTTGCCCGGCTGCCGTCATCTGCACGCCGACGGCGAGACCCGTCCCAGCGACGAGGGCAAGGATTCGGTGCGGGAGAGCGGTACGGCCTACGCCCCCCAGCGCATCGTGGTCTCCTTCGGCCCGGAACACGCGCCGCTGGAACAGCGCCAGGTGGCCCAGGCCATCGAAGAGGCGCAAACACTCGTGCCCAAACCCAAGCTGATCGTGTTCGCCGCCTTCCAGTTCGACCCGGAAGCGGCAAAGGACATTGACGAAACCAACTGGCCGGGCGTGACCCTGCTTAAGGCGCAGATGAACGCCGACCTGCTGACCGACGACTTGAAGAAAAAGCGAGCCAGCAACGAATCCTTCTGGCTGATCGGTCAGCCGGATGTGCGGCTGGAGCGCATTGCTCCCTCACCCCAACCCTCTCCCACTGGGAGAGGGAGCAAGGGTGAGGGAGTTCAGTGGCGGGTCAGCGTCGAGGGCTTCGACTATTACAACACCAAGACCGGCGGCATCGAATCGGGCGGCGCGGGTCAGATCGCCGTCTGGCTGCTGGATACCGATTATGACGGCCGCAGCCTCTATCCGCGCCAGGTCTTTTTCCCGCAGGCGGGCGAAAGCGAGGGCTGGGCGCGGCTGGCGAAGAACCTCAAGGCCGAGATTGACGAGGAATTGATTGAAGCCTACCGGGGCACGGTGTCGCTGCCCTTTGCGGCGGGTGAGCATAAGCGCATCGCGGTCAAGATCGTGGACGACCGGGGCATCGAGAGCCTGAAAGTGCTGGGGGTGGAATGATGGGGAAAACGACCATTGACCGTCTCATCATCAACACGCCCTACGCGGAGCCGGAACGCCACTGGCGCTATGAACGCGAGACGCGCAGCTTCGACTTGGTGGAGGGCCGCCGCCCGGCAGGCTATGTGGTGGCCTCGGGCGAGTCCAAGGCTTTCGACGATCCCGGCATCTTTGTGGAAATCCCTCTGGTCAACCAGATTCGTCCGCGCGTGGCCGCCTGGCGCGAAGCGGCCTATCCGGGCGTGAGTAGCATCACCAAGCGTCTGCTGGAGCACTGGCGCGACCCGGAAGAGTTCGAGGCGCGGCGCTTTTTCTTCTGCCAGTTGGAGGCGGTGGAGACGTTGATCTGGCTGACCGAAGCGCCGGCCGCCGAGCGGGTGGGCATCGAGCTTCCCGGGGACGGCGGGGCTTTTCTGCGCCGGTGCTGCAAGATGGCTACCGGCTCCGGCAAGACCATCGTGATGGCTATGGTGATCGCCTGGCATATCCTCAACAAGGTCGCTTACCCGCAGGACTCCCGCTTCGCCAAAAATGTTTTGGTGGTGGCCCCGGGGCTGACGGTGAAGACCCGTCTGGCGGTGCTGGAACCGACGGCGGTGGGGAACTATTACGAGGCCTTCAACATCGTGCCTTCGGCCCTGCTGGACAAACTGCGGCAGGGAAAGGTGCGGGTGCGCAACTGGCATGTTCTGGCCTGGGACAGCGAAGAGCAGGTCAAGAAACGGCGTAGCGTGGACAAGCGCGGCGTCAAGAGCGACGAAGCCTACACCCGCGAAGTGCTGGGCGAGATGGCCAAGGCTCGCAACCTGCTGGTGATCAACGACGAGGCGCACCACGCCTGGCGGGTCAACTGGGAAGCGGAAGGCAAATACTTGCGCAGTCGGGATATGAAGGACAGCGCCGAGGAGGCCACGGTCTGGATTGGCGGGCTGGACCGGCTGCACCGTTCGCGGGGCATCCTCACATGCTACGACTTTTCCGCAACGCCCTTCACACCGTCGGGCAAGAAGAGCAGCGAGGAGGCGCTCTTCGGCTGGATCGTCAGCGACTTTGGGCTGAACGACGCCATCGAATCGGGGCTGGTCAAGACCCCGCGCGTGGTGGTGCGCGACGACGCCGTGCCGGACGCGAAGACCTACAAATCGCGCCTCTACCACATCTACAATGACCCGGACGTAAAAGACGACCTGAACCGCCCGGCCGGGCCGGAAGAACCGCTGCCCGACCTGGTACTGAACGCTTACTACCTGCTGGGCTACGACTGGCGGGAGGCGTGGAAGGCGTGGAAAGAAGCCAATCTGCCCACCCCACCGGTAATGATCACTGTCTGCAATCGCACCGAAACGGCGGCGCGGGTCAAACACGCCTTTGACTCCCGGCGCATTCATATTGACGAACTGTGCGACCCGGAGCGCATCCTGCACATTGACTCTAAGGTGCTGAAGGAGGCGGAAGAGCGCGAGGAGCCGGTTGCACCGCTGGAGACGGCGGAAGCGGACACTGAGACCGAAGAAGCCGAAGCGCCAGCGGAGCGCAAGCTGACCAAAGCCGAACAGGCCGAACTGCTGCGCCGGACGGTGGATACGGTGGGCAAGGCCGGGCAGCCGGGGGCGGGCATCCAGAAGGTCATTTCCGTGGGTATGCTGAGCGAGGGCTGGGACGCCAAGACGGTGACGCACATTATGGGCCTGCGCGCTTTCACCAGCCAGTTGTTGTGCGAGCAGGTGGTGGGGCGTGGCCTGCGGCGAACATCTTACGAAGTCAATCCGGAGACAGGGCTGTTCGAGCCGGAATATGTCAACATCTTTGGCGTGCCCTTTACCTTCCTACCCCACGAAGGGGGCGAGGACGGGCCGCCTCCGCCACCCACGCCCAAGACCGCAGTCGAACCGGACCCGGCAAAGGCGGAATTTAAAATCCGCTGGCCTAATGTGGTACGCATTGAGCGCGTCTTTCAGCCAACGCTGACGCTGGATTGGGCCAAGGCGCGTACACTGGAACTGGACGCCGCACAGACAGCGCAGGTGGCCGAACTGGCCCCGGTGCTGGAAGGCAAGCCGGACGTGAGCCAGATCAGCCGCATCGAGTTGGAGCGTCTGGCGCGGGAGTTCCGCATTCAACGCATCATCTTCGTGACGGCGCGAGACGTGTTCGACCAGATGAAGCACACCTGGCAGGGCAGCCGCGAGGTCTTGCTGGCCCAGTTGGTGCGCATCGTGGATGAATTCATCCGTTCGAACAAGATCGCCATTTCCCCGCCGCTGTTTTATCAGGATGAGCTGCGCCGTCGGCTGATCATCACCCTCAATATGTCGCGGGTGGTGCAGCACGTCTGGGAGGCGGTGCGGCAGGATAACACCGAACGGCTGACGCCGGTGTTTGACCGCGACCATCCCATCCGCGCCACGGGCGAAATGCGCACCTGGTATACCGGAAAGCCCTGCGAGCGGACAAAAAAATCGCACATCAACGTCTGCATTTATGACAGCGCCTGGGAAGCGTCGGACGCCTTTGTGCTGGACGACAGCAAGCACGTCGCCGCCTGGGCCAAGAACGACCACCTGGGGTTTGAGGTACTCTATGTTTATCGCGGCGTAGTACGCAAATACCGGCCCGACTTTCTGGTGCGGCTGACTAATGGCGAAATGATCGTCCTGGAGACCAAAGGGCAGGATATGGAGCAGGATAAAGTAAAGCGCCGCTATCTCGAAGAATGGGCACAGGCCGTGAACGCCCAGGGGGGCTTTGGGCATTGGCGTTGTGCGGTGGCGAAAGAGCCAGGCGAGATTCGGGATATTCTGATCAAGAATGACGCAACCGAAGGGAGAGGCTAACAGGCGCTCCACCGGCACGGGGAGCCTTAACCCCCCTAAAGCCTAAATTAGAATTTTTCAGGCCTATTTTTGTTTGAGTCGAGTAGACCAGTTTCTCCAGATACCGCAGGTTGAGGTTTGTTTTCTCCGTTTACCGCCTGGTTTCCCGGCGGTGCCACATTATTTCAACCATGTATCCGTTGGCCCCGGCCCCTCA
>Ga0180009_10002421_pt1 | contig 21942 bp, 2 predicted proteins | sample OS_PC_MetaG_FD_123537 | JGI IMG/M metagenome (GOLD analysis project Ga0180009, IMG submission 123537) | Groundwater microbial communities from the Aspo Hard Rock Laboratory (HRL) deep subsurface site, Sweden - OS_PC_MetaG | ecosystem: Environmental > Aquatic > Deep subsurface > Groundwater...
GGTTCAGAGTTCAGGGTTCAGAGTTGAACCGCAATTAATCGTGTTGTCCGCAAAGAACGAGGACCGGTTGAAGGCCTATGCCAAATCGGTTGCCGATTTTCTCCATGAACTGTTCAAGGCTTCCGTACCCTCAGAGGAGCCGGTTGCCCAAGACTCAATATCTGAAGAAGTTTCAAGAATCGCAGCAAGAATATTAGAAGTAGAGAAAGATACACTGGATCCGGATGAAGCCCTTGAAGCCCTGGGATTGGATCAGGTGGGATTCAGCACCCTGGCCGACAAGATCAATATGCGATATGCTTTGAGCATTACCCCGGCTCATTTTATGGAATATTCTTCTATCAACAAACTTACGCATTACGCCATCGAGCATTCCCGCCAGGGCTGGATCTCCGCTTCGCTCCGACAAGCATCGAGTATCCCCGATAAGGCGGGATCTCCGCTTCACTCCGACGAGCATCGAGTATCGAGTATCGCGAACATCGCCTATACCCTGCAGATCGGCCGGCAGCACATGGAATGGCGATTGGCGACGGTGGTGTCCAATATCCGTGAACTCGAAGAGAATCTGAAACGATTCATCTCAGGCAATAAGACGATTCCCCGGTTTTATTCCGGGAAGGTCGAGAGCGGCGGGCAGATATCCGACTCCCATTTGGATGTAGGCGCACTCGATGCAATAGCCCAAAGATGGATCATGGGAGCCGATATCGAATGGGAGGCCCTATATACAAATGAGCACCGTCGCCGTATCTCCCTGCCGACTTACCCCTTTGCCCGGGAACGATACTGGATTGACGACGGTAACAAACACGACAATGGACCGGGTTTGCCGGAAGGAAGTTCAGACCTGCTCGAAATGCTGAGAGGGCTTGCCCGGAGGGATGTCACCGAGGAGGCGGTGCGGAATCGGCTGCATGGGGAAGTCGCTCTCCAAAGCGATGGTATCGCAAGAGAGGAGTAAGTGTTCATGGATTTCATAATAAAACTGATGCCGTTGGTCCCTTTCATCTTTATCCTGGTTGCCTTATCCCAGCTGGTGCTCGGCATACTGAGCAAGCTCGGCAAGAAGCCGAAAATTTCATTTTTCCCGGGAGGACAGATCGAAGTCGGATTTTCCATATTCGGTCCGACGCTGACGCTGTTCGGGACATTACGGGCATCGCATGCAGACGCGTTTGTTTCACGGATTGAATTGAAGCTGATCGGGCCGGAGATCTCTTCACCGAGAATCATGGAGTGGCGGGTATTCAAGCCGTATACCTTCGGATTTGCCCCACAGGCGGCGGAACAGCAGTATGAACTGGTATCGGCTTTTCTCCTGAGCCCCCTGACATCCTTTAAGAACAGCATTGTTTTTGTGGATGATCCTTTTATTGAAGCACACACCTCAAAAATCGTTTCGATTCAGTCTCTTTGGGAGGAATTCAATAAGGAAGCCGGAAATCCGGAAGCTCCGGCCGTCTTGCCGAAGCGGTTCGATGCATTTTACAAAACCCCCGAAGTGCAACAGGTGGTTGCCGATCTGGAGAGGGTCACATACTGGAAGGCCGGTGAATATCGACTGGATATGCGCATCCATACATCCAATCCCGACAAGACGCACACGTTTCCCATGACATTTCATCTTTCCGAAGAAAATGCAGACATACTGGACAGTAGTCTCAAACGAGTGGCCCAACTGATGTGTGGACTGGAGGTCTCTATCCGTTACGTTTACTCGAAACTGAATACCGATAATAAACCCTTGGGTTCTTAGGATGCATCTGAACAGCGACCAGATCATAGACATGGTAAAGCACCGGCTGATCACGCCCGAAGAGGGGTATGAAAAGCTGACGGCTATGGCCATGCGCGCGAACCGGGGGCCTTCCGAATATGGCCAAATCGTCTATTATCGCACGGTCTGGCAAGAGACGACGTCTGCCCGGGCCTCCGGAAAGAAACCGGTTTTCGGCAACTTGCTCCTCTTCGATATCGACGACACCCTGCAAAAACGCCTGAACAAAGAGACCGGTTCGGATGGCGGTGTGGTGCTGGTCCGGCCGGGAGAGCGCTTCCAGAAGATCGACGCCCATACCTATTCCATCCGGCCGGAACGAATGGCGGATTACGAGACCCTGTTGAAGGATTTGGAAAAGAAGACTCAATCGCCGACCCGGATTCTTCATCTATGGTCCCATGAACCGTTTGCCCCTGATGCGGCCGCCCTCAGGGAGCAGATAGAGATGGGATTCGGTTCCGTTTTTCGCCTGTCCCGTGTCCTGTGGGAAAACAAACTGGTGGAAGAAATCACCCTGATCATCGGATATCGCGAACCGACCGGAGACCCCCAGCCGCAATATGCCGCCTTGGCCGGATTTGCCAAAACCATCCGACTGGAGAATCCCCTGTTTCGAATCCGGACCGTCGGATTCTCACATCGGCAGGAGTTGTCGGCTGTGGTGGGGGACGCGTTTCAACCTGAGGCGGAGACGGAGATCCGGTATCGGGACGGCAAAAAATGGGTAAAACGGTTGAAAGCCTTCAGCCCGGTATCGGATTCAGATGATACGGCACCTGCGATATTGAAAGATAAGGGCGTCTATCTCATGACCGGCGGAGCCGGGGGGCTGGGGCTCGCTTTTGCAGCCTATTTTGCCGGATTAAAGCGGATCCGATTGGTACTGACGGGTCGATCCGACCTGAATGACAGACAGTTATCAACCCTGCGCGCCATTGAAGGCATGGGGACCGAGGTGGTCTACCTCAGGGCCGATATTTCCAGACAGGAGGAGGTGGAATCACTCATTGGGGAAATCAAATCCCGATTCAAAAAGATCGACGGCGTCCTTCATATGGCCGGCACCAGCCGTGATGCCTATCTGTTGAAAAAGAACCCAACGGATTTTCAAGCGGTGCTGGGCGCCAAGGTGTTCGGCACCCTTCATCTGGATATTGCCACCCGAAACGAACCACTCGATTTCTTTGTCCTGTTTTCGTCTATGGCAGCGGTTTTCGGTAATGAGGGACAATGCGACTATGCCTTTGCCAACAGCTTCATGGACCACTTTGCCGAGTGGCGGGAAAAACTTCGAACCCGGAAGGAGCGTAGGGGGAGGACGGTTTCCATTAACTGGCCGCCATGGGCCGATGGTGGAATGACCCTCTCCCCTGCCCACCTTGCCAACATGCGAAAAAAGACCGGCATGGAAACGCTTCACCAAAAAGAAGGATTTGAAATCTGGAATCGTATCATTTCAAGTACCGAGGCTTCTCAGGTTCTGCCGGTATACGGTGAAAAAGACCGTATTATTGAATTTGTCGAAAGAAAGGATACCGGTAAACCCACTGCAACGCTTTTAAAAGCCGGGAGCCTGGAGCAGCTCAGGGAAAAGACGAAACGATTCTTACAGCGCTTTATGGCGGACCTCCTTAAATTGCCTGAAGAGAGAATCGAATCCCGTACCAGCCTGGAGGCCTACGGCATCGATTCCGTTCTGATGAAGCAGTTCAATATCGGAATGGAACAGATCCTGGGAGAAATCCCAAAAACCCTGTTGTTCGAGTATCAAACCCTGGAAGCGCTTTCCGGCTTTCTCGTGGATCATTACAGAGGAGAGCTGGCGCGTCTGTTCGATCCGAAACCTTCACCCACCCCATTTCCGGGCAGTCCACGGCAAGATGAAAAAAATACCACGGAAAAGGTGACAGCGGACCGGGGAGTGCCGAAAACCGGGGAGGTTGCTATAATAGGGATCGCGGGACGATATGCCGGGTCCGATACGCTGGATGAATTCTGGAATAACCTGAAACAGGGAAACGATCTCATCCGTGAGGTTCCCCTTTCCCGATGGGACTGGCGGGACCATTATGATCCCGATCCGGACACGGCCGCAACAGACAAATCCTACTGCAAATGGGGAAGTTTTCTCGACGATGCGGATCGGTTCGATTCCCTGTTCTTCAATATATCACCTCGGGATGCCGAATTTATGGATCCCCAGGAAAGGATTTTTCTGGAAACAGCCTGGGCCGTATTCGAGGATGCGGGTTACCCCCCCGCACGTCTCCGAAAGTACCGAGTGGGAGTCTTTGCGGGCGTGACCTCCAATACCTATCCCACCGGATTGCCCTGGTCCATCGCCAATCGGATCTCCTATTTTTTCGACCTCCACGGGCCGAGCATGCCGGTGGATACGGCCTGTTCCTCGTCTCTTTACGCAGTGCACCTGGCCTGCGAGAGCTTCAAGGCCGGCGATTGTGAGATGGCTCTGGCCGGCGGGGTAAACTTGTATCTTCATCCATCAAAGTACATCCAGCTGTCCCGGACGAAGATGTTGTCTCCGGCCGGCAGGTGCAGCAGCTTCGGCGCCGGCGCAGACGGTTTTGTCCCCGGAGAAGGGGTAGGGGCGGTTCTTCTGAAACCCCTGGACCGCGCCGTGGCCGACGGCGATCGGATCCACGGCGTTATCAAGGGGCACTCCGTCAATCACGGCGGAAAGACCACGGGGTACACGGTTCCCAATCCCAAAGCCCATGCGGCGCTGATATCGGATGCCCTTGAGCGGGCGGGGATAAACCCGGAATCGATCAGTTACGTGGAAGCACACGGTACGGGTACCGAGCTGGGGGATCCGGTGGAAATCAGGGGGCTGACCCTGGCCTACAGCCGCTGGACGTCCTATAGGCAGTATTGTGCCATCGGATCCCTGAAATCGAATATCGGGCATCTGGAAGCGGCTGCCGGAATCGCCGGCATGACCAAGATTCTTTTGCAGATGAAGCACAGACAACTGGTTCCTTCTCTCCATGCGGAGCCGCTTAATCCGGTTATCGATTTCGAGAAAACCCCTTTCCGTGTTCAACGCGAACTTGCCGAATGGCATCCGTCGGGAATCGAAGAAAACGGTGAAAAGCGCCTCTGCCCGCGCCGGGCCGCCATCAGTTCCTTCGGTGCCGGTGGTGCCAATGCGCATATCATATTGGAGGCGTATGAATACGAAGAAAGCATAGGGCATAGGGCAGAGAGCATAGAGAAAGAACCGGCTGGACACCAGTTGATTGTATTGTCGGCAAAGAACGAGGAACGACTCAAGGCTTATGCCAAGGTGATGGGCGATTACCTCGAAGGCATGAATAAGGAAGAAGTCGACCATCGACCATCGAACATCGCGGATATCGCTTACACCCTTCAGGTCGGGCGTGAGGCTATGGAAGAACGACTGGCGGTGGTGGCCTCAGATTTGGACGAACTGGGAGAGACATTGCGTCATTACGCGAACGGCGATTCGGATATGGAGAACGCTTTTGCAGGCAATATCAAACGGAATGAGGCTGTCTTCGAGCAGATCCTTGAAGGCGAAACCGGTGATGCCTTTATCAGAATGGCTGTGGAGAGAAGGGAATACGGAAAAATCGCCCGGCTTTGGGTCGCCGGTGCGGAGATCGACTGGAAATTTCTCCATCAACAGAGAACGCCGAATCGCATCTCCCTGCCCACCTATCCGTTTGCCAGAAACCGATACTGGATCCCCGAGCGGTTGGCGGGGGACCGAAAGGGGACGGAGATCGGTTCCCGCGAGGGTCTCCATCCTTTGCTGGATGCCAACACATCGACGCTGAAAGAACAAAAATTTTTAAAAAAACTCACCGGCCATGAATTCTATCTAACGGATCATGTCATAGGCGATCAGAAGACGTTTCCCGGTGTGGCCTATCTTGAAATGGCCAGAGCTGCGGGAGAATATGCAACAGAACATGCGGTTCGGACGCTTACCCATATCGTATGGGTGCAGCCGATTTTGGTGTCCGAGCCGGGTCAGGATGTCTCCATCATCCTCCATCCCAAAGGTGAAAAAATCGGATTTGAAGTCATTACCCTGGCGGTCGGTGAGCAAAAGCGGGTCCATGCACAGGGAAACATCTGTTTTGAAGACGGCGGCACCATAGAGATTCCCTCTGTCGACCTTAAAGCGCTTCGCGGCCGGTTTACGAAGCGTAAAAGCGGGGCGGAATGTTATCAGGCATATGGGGATGCCGGTATGCATTACGGCGCCGGTTTCAGAGCGATTCAGGAGTTATACGTTAACCGGACGGAAGCCTTGTCGCGGCTGGTATTGCCGGCATCGGTTCGGAAAGGGTTCACCGACTTTGCCCTGCACCCCTCGCTGATGGACGGTGCATTGCAGACCATCATGGGATTAGCGGGGGAAGCGACTGCAGCCGGTCCTTTCGTTCCCTTCAATTTAGGCGAAGTGGTTTCATTCCTGCCGCTGACCGAGACCTGTTATGCGCATGCGGTTCCTTATGAAGCGTCGGATCGTTTGGCGACCCCGCGATATTCAGTTGATATCCTGAGCGAAACGGGGCAGGTGCTGGTCCGCCTGAAAGCGTTTTATGTTCGAGCCTTCGATCCATCCGGGGAAAAGGGCCATGCTAAGCCCAAGCGGAATTTGAGGGATGCCGGGGCGATCGATACGGATCGGATATCGTCCACACCTCCGGCCGATACCGCAGCCGATCGTCAACAGGGCTTGATGAACCGTTTGAGGGGCGAGTTGTCGGCCATGGTATCAAAGATATTGAAAATCGACGGACATGACGTTAACCCCAACGATAACATCAGCGAGTATGGGTTTGATTCCATCGGTTTCACGGACCTTGCCAACCGAATCAATGATGCCTATGGGCTCGAGATCACACCGGCAATATTCTTCGATCATGCCTCAATCGCAGATCTGACCCGGTTTCTTACGACCGCCTATCCGCAGCGGTTTGCAGCATACGATCAAGGAAACGTTTCATCTGCGCCAAGCATAGAGAGACCGCCGGCTCCGGATACCCAAGACATCCCATTTAAAGCCGCCCATCGATTCTTTCCCGCGGCTCAAAGACGGATTCATGAAAAGGGCCTCACGCAAGTGCCGGTCGCCATCGTGGGAATGAGCGCCGTCATGCCCAATTCGCCGGATGCGGATTACTTCTGGAAACACCTGGAAGCGGGAGCGGATCTGATTTCGGAAGTTCCCGAAGATCGTTGGGATTGGCGGCTCAACGCCGGTGGTTCAGGGGCTGAAGCAGACACCGCGGCGTTCAAATGGGGCGGATTCATATCGGATGCGGACATGTTCGACTGCCTTTTTTTCGGTATCTCGCCCCGTGAAGCGGAACTCATGGACCCTCAACAGCGACTTTTTCTCCAGGTCGTTTGGAAAACCATAGAAGACGCCGGCTACCGTGCATCGGATCTGGCCGGAACCGCCACCGGGGTATTTGTGGGAGTCGCTTCCCATGATTACGAAGCGCTGCTGAACCGGCAGCTGATCGATTCCCATGCCGCCACCGGAATGGCACACTCGATCCTGGCAAACCGAATTTCCTATTTCCTCGACCTGCATGGACCGAGTGAACCGATCGATACCGCATGTTCCAGTTCGTTGATCGCCATCCATCGGGCTTTTGAAGCCATTTCCGGCGGTGCGTGTGAAATGGCCGTTGCCGGCGGGGTCAATCTCATGCTGTCCCCCACGACGACCATTGCATTCGGAAAGGCCGGCATGCTGAGCAATGACGGACGATGCAAAACCTTTGACAAAAGTGCCGACGGCTATGTGCGGGGGGAGGGCGCCGGCGCGATCCTGATGAAGCCGCTCGATGCCGCATTACGCAACGGAGATCATATTTACGCAGTGATTCGCAGTACGGCGGAAAACCACGGCGGCCGTGCACCTTCCCTGACGGCACCCAACTCAAACGCCCAGTCCCAACTGCTGATCGATGCCTATGAAAAGGCCGGTATCGAGCCGGATACCGTCGGATATATCGAGACCCACGGTACGGGAACCCCGCTCGGCGATCCGGTGGAAGTAAACGGTCTGAAAAACGCCTTTACCGCCTTGTACCGATCCAATGGAAAATCGCCTCCGCAATCGGCCCATTGCGGTCTGGGTTCCGTGAAAACCAATATCGGTCATCTGGAGACCGCCGCCGGAATCGCCAGTGTCGTAAAAGTTCTGCTGGCACTGAAACACCGGAAAATTCCGGCAAACGCCCATTTCAGGGAAATCAACCCCTATATTCAGCTGGAAGGGAGCCCTTTCTACATCGTAACGGAATGCATCGACTGGGAACCCTTGAAAGATGCCGGAGGGAAATCCTTGCCGCGGCGTGCGGGGGTCAGTTCGTTCGGTTACGGCGGCGCCAATGCCCATGTGGTGCTGGAGGAATATCGGGAAAAAGAGTTCAGCGTTCAGGGTTCAGCGTTCAGGGTTGAGCCGCAACTGATTGTACTGTCTGCTAAAAATGAGGAACGACTGAGGGAATATGCCAAGGCGATGGTCGATTACCTCGAATGTCTGAATGGGGAACAAATCGAAAATCGACAATCGACAATCGAAAATATCGCTTATACCCTGCAGGTGGGCCGCGAGGCGATGGAGGATCGGCTGGCGACGGTGGTATCGGATCCGGCGGAATTGAGAGAGAAATTGAACCGGTTTATTCGGGGGGAATCTCCCCTTGAGGGCGTCTTTTCCGGAACCCGCGGCGCCCGCAAAGAGGCCCCCTCCCTGATGCTGGAGGATGAGGAGGGAAGAGAATACCTGCGAAGCCTTTTTCAAAAAAACCGGTTGGAGAAACTGGGACAGCTGTGGGTATCCGGGGTGCCCATCGATTGGTCGAGGCTGCACGAAGACGGGAAATGCCGCCGGGTGCCGCTCCCCACCTATCCTTTTGCCCGTGAGCGATACTGGATTCCGGAGGGAGACGGCAAGAGGGACGGGGTGGGCGGGTTCGGGGAAAAGCTGCACCCGCTTATCGATCGGAACACGTCCACACTTTCCGAGCAGAAGTTCAGCACCCGATTGTCGGGCCGGGAATTCTATCTGAACGAACACGTCATCATGGACCAGAAGGTGCTTCCCGGGGTTACCTACCTTGAACTGGCAAGAGCGGCCGGCGAGCTTTCGGATCGACGACCGGTTCGTGCGCTCAAAAACATGGTCTGGATGAAACCGATCATGGTTTCGGAGCATCCTGTAGACGTGCACATCGGTCTCTATCCGGGAGAAGAAAACGTGGAATTCACGGTGTTCACGGCGGATGGAAATGACCGGCGGCAGCGACATGCTCAGGGAATACTGATATTTGAAGACCCGGCGGAGCAACCGCCGGTCGAAGCGGTGCTCGACATCGACACGATCCGAAAGCGCTGCCCCAAGAAGCTGACGAAATCGGAATTCTACACGCCCTTCAAGGGGGTGGGATTCGACCTGGGCGAGAGTTTTAAGGTCGTCGAAGAGATCCAGGGGTCCGATATCGAGGCGCTGGCGGTAATCCACCTGCCGCCGAAGCGAAAAACCGGGCACCTCGATTTTGCACTCCATCCTTCCGTGATGGACGGCGCCCTCCAGTCCACCATCGGGTTGATCTTTGAAACCTTTCAAAGTCCCGGCCTTCCCTTTTCCCTGGGCAGACTCGATATTTTGCGCCCCATGAACGGCCACCGGTATTTCGCCCATGCCCTGGCGGCAGAAACGTCGGCACCCGATTCGGAAGTGAAACGGTACGATATCCAAATCGCCGATGAATCCGGACAGGTGGTGGTCAGCATCAAAGATTTCGTGGGAAGACCCCTTAAAAAGAAGGGGGCGGAAGGCGTATATCTCCGTCCGGTATGGCAACCTGCGGACATCTCGTTGCCGGAGGCGGCGCCGGCGGGTCCGGTTCTGCTCTTCGATCTGGACGAAAGCCGCCTGAAAGCCTTTGAGGGGCGACTGAAAACCCGGGTCATTCCGGTATACCCGGGTGAGCGGTACGCGGTGCGTTCCGACGGCGCCTATTCGCTTCGTCCCGGCAGTTTCGAGGACTACCGAAAACTGCTGGCATCCTTAAATAAAATGGATCGCATGCCCCGCCACATCCTGCACGCCTGGTCCCAGGCACCTTTCAGCGCAGATGTATCCCGGCTGGATGCTCAGCTTGAAAAGGGATTCTATTCGATGTTTCACCTGGGTCGGGCGCTGCTGGAACTGAAACCGTTGGAGACGATTCAAATCCTGTTCTTCTACCTGGAGGGGACCGATCCACCCCAGCCCCAGTATGCCGCCCTGTCCGGATTCGGGCGAAGCATTCAACTGGAAACTTCCAGACTGAGCGTTAAATCGGTTGCTTTGGCCGATATGATGGATGCACCGAATGCGGCCGGTGTCGAGCTCTCGGCAACCGACGGGCCCGAGGTCCGTTACCGGCGGAGTCGCCGCTGGATCAGGCGCCTCCAGGCCTTTACCCCCGACGAACCGGTGGGCGCATCAATGCTCAGGGAAGGCGGCGTGTACCTGATTACGGGCGGTGGCGGCGGTCTGGGACGGATTGTCGCCGCCCATCTTTTAAGCCGCGTTAAAGCCCGCGTGATATTGGCGGGCCGTTCGCACCCGGATCCGGAGCGGTCCGCCGATATTGAATCGTTGGGCGCCCTGGGCGGCGAGATAGATTATATTCAGGCCGATGTCACACGGCGGGACCCTGTCGCCGCACTCATCTCGACGATCAAAGACCGGTTCGGAAAGATCAACGGCGTCATCCACGGGGCGGGTGTCATACGGGACGCCTTCTTGATCAACAAGGATCTTAAAGCGGCGAGAGCGGTTCTTGGCCCCAAGGTGACCGGAACCGTTTGTCTGGACGCGGCCACGCGATCCGAACCGCTCGATTTCTTTGTCCTGTTCTCATCCATCGCCGCTCTGACCGGCAATATCGGCCAATGCGATTATGCGTTTGCCAACGGGTTCATGGATCATTTCGCCCGGTGGCGGGAAGCGCGCCGAATCGACGGGACCCGATCCGGAAAGACGGTTTCCGTCAATTGGCCCCTCTGGCAGGGAGGCGGCATGCGTGTGGATGGGGAGACGGAAAAATGGATGTCCCGGGCAATGGGGGCCGATCCGCTGAAGCCCGAAGCGGGGTTGGCGGCGCTTTTTACGGGACTTCGGGCTGCAAAAAGCCAATTCGCCTTTGTCCAGGGAGACCCTGAAAAGATCCGGGAAGCCCTGATGCCGGATGCGGACCCGCATCCTAGGGACGAAGCATCCGAGGCGCCGACACCGCCGGGCGGCGGGTCCCTCATCAAAAAAGTTCAGACCGAGTTACTGCCCATGGCGGCCGCCGTTGTCAAGGTGGATCCCGGCATCATCAAAGCGGAAGAAAATTTCAGTCGATACGGCTTTGAATCCTTGGCCTTCACCGAGTTTTCAAACCGCATCAACCAGAAATACCGTCTTGAGATCACACCGACCCTGTTTTTCGAGTATCCTTCTTTGTACCGGTTCTCCCGTTTCCTGGCTGAAACATACCCCCACGCACTCTTAAAATACCACGGTGAAACGGACCGGACAAGCTCTGCCCCTATAGCGCTTCAGGTTGAAAGGGAAGAGACGGAAACGGTCGGTTCGAGGAATCGCTTTGCCCCTAAGCGGGCTTCAGGCGGCCGGCGGCATGCGGTGTCCGATCGAGACCCGTCTGCTCAGGCCCCTGTCGCCATCATCGGCATGAGCGGCAGGATGCCGCAATCGAAGAACCCGGAACAGTTCTGGGACCATCTTTGGGAGGGAAAAGATCTGATCCGGGAAGTGCCGCAAGATCGATGGGACTGGCGGGCCATATACGGCGATCCCATCCGGGAGCCGGGGAAAACACGGGCCAAATGGGGGGGGTTCATGCCGGCGGTGGATCGGTTCGATTGCCGGTTCTTCAATATTCCGCCCCGGGAGGCCGCTCTGATGGATCCGCAGCACAGGCTTTTCCTGCAGACCGTATGGGAAACCGTCGAAGACGCCGGGTATCGGGCATCCGATTTGGCCGGAACCCGAACGGGGTTGTATGTCGGGGTGGCCACCCACGACTACTACGAACTGATGCTTCGCGCCGGGATACCGCTGCCTTCCTTCATGTCGGCGTTTCATTCCATGCTGGCCAATCAGATCTCCTATCAGATGGATCTGCGCGGACCCAGCGAACCGATCGACACGACCTGCTCCAGCTCCCTGGTGGCGATTCACCATGCAATTGCGTCCATTCGAAGCGGGCTGTGCGAGATGGCGCTGGCCGGAGGCGTCAATGCTATATTGAGCCCCACCGTGACCACCGCCTGCAGCAAGGCCGGCATGCTTGCTGCGGACGGGCGGTGCAAAACCTTTGACGAACGTGCCGACGGTTATGTCCGGGGTGAAGGGGTGGGGGCGGTCCTGTTGAAACCGCTGGACCGGGCCGAGGCGGACGGTGATCATATCTATGCCGTTGTCCTCGGCACGGCCGAGAATCACGGCGGGCATGCCGCTTCCTTTACGGCGCCCAACCCGGCGGCCCAGGCGGAACTCCTCGTCCAGGCATACCAAAAGGCGGGCGTATCACCGGATACCGTCGGATACATCGAAAGCCACGGCACCGGCACCCGTCTCGGTGATCCCATTGAGATCAACGGTCTGAAAGATGCTTTTGCCCGCCTGTATGAGGCGCGGGGAGAGCGGGTTCCGCAGCATCCCCACTGCGGGCTGGGATCCGTGAAAACCAATATCGGGCACCTGGAAACCGCAGCCGGGATCATCGGTGTCATCAAGGTGCTCCTGGCCCTGAAACATCGCAGGCTGCCGGCCAGTCTCCATTTGGAAAAATTGAATCCTTACATCCAGCTGGAGGGGAGTCCGTTCTACATCGTCGACACGCGCAAGGCGTGGGAGCCGCTGAAAGACAGGCAGGGCAATCCCGTCCCGCGACGGGCCGGGGTGAGTTCCTTCGGCATCGGCGGGGTCAACGCCCATGTGGTGCTGGAGGAATATGACGAGACAGGGTTCAGGGTTCAGGGTTCAGGGTTCAGGGTTGAACCGCAACTGATTGTATTGTCGGCCAAGAATGAGGATCGCCTCAGAGCGTATGCCGGGTCGATAATTGCTTACCTCGACCGGTTGATAGAAGAAGAGAAGCAAGTCGGTGGAGAGGCGAAAATCGAAAATCGAAAATCGAAAATCGAAAATATTGCCTACACCCTGCAAGTGGGTCGGGAACCCATGACCGAGCGTTTGGCGGCGGTGGTCTCCACTGTGGAAGAATTGCGGGACCGGCTGGTTCGATTCAGCTCGGGAGAGACCGATATTCCGGATTTCTTTCGCGGATCCGTCCGGGGCGCCGGCAGGGGTTCGGAGACCCTCTCTGATGAAGAAGAGGGGAGAGCGATGATTGCCGGCATGATGCGGAAAGGGAAAATAAAAAAGCTCGCCCGCCTCTGGGTATCCGGATGGACAATCGATTTTAAGCAACTCCACCTGTCCGGCGGGAGAAAAAGACGGCTCTCCTTGCCCCCCTATCCCTTTGCAGCGGAACGGCACTGGTTTTCGGAGAAAAAGGGTGTTCCGGCGGTTTCCTCAGAACCAGTTCGTCCCTTCGCCGATCCTGCGCCTTTAGAGACGCACCCGGAACACCGCTTTTCCGGGAGCTTCTTTATTCCCGGCTGGGAACCGGTTTCAACGGACCTGTCGGAAGCATCATCCACGGACCCGAAGGCGGAGCCGGGAAATGTTCTGATCCTCTATAACCCTGAAGACGAGAAAATGGCCACGGAAATCTCCTGCTCCTATTCCCAAGAGCGGGTTTACTTGATCCGGCTGGGGGAGAAAACCCGTCGCATATCCGAGCGCCTATGGGAAACCGACTGCAACGATGCAGCGGCATTGAAGGGGTGCCTCGATCATATTCCGGCCCTTGACCGCATTTTCCACCTGGGCGGCATCGAACACCGGGCCTTCGATCCAACGGATCGCCCCGCGTTTAAAGAAAGCCGGAAACGGGGGACGCTGACATTGTTCCGGTTGGTGAAATGCCTCGATGCCTTGGGAGCGGATCGGCGTCCGGTTCAGATCCGTATCGTGACCCACAGCGTCCATCCGGCGGCCGCTTCTGATGCCGTCCGGCCGGGTTCCGCCGGATTATACGGACTGGCCCGCACCGTCGCAAACGAATATCCCAAGTTTAGCGTTCAGTGCATCGATATCGATTTTATTGATGTTGACGACCCGGTGGAAAAGGAGCGGATTCGCCGTTTCTTACAGCATCTGGCAGCATCCCGGATGGATGATCTGGGGGATGAAATCGCCTGCCGCGGAGAGCGGCTGTATACCCGGCGCCTGCAGCCGGTCCGGCTCGCCCCGAAGGATGGAATCCGTCTGAGACAACAAGGGGTTTATCTGATTGCGGGGGGTGCCGGCCGGATCGGATTCGAACTGAGCATGCGACTGGCACGGGATGCGGCTGCCCGGACGGTGTGGATCGGCCGGCGTGAACCGGACGCGGAGATCCGGAATCGGATGGAACGCATAGAAGGGGCCGGCGGAAAGGTGCTCTATCTTCAGGCCGATGTCGCCAGCGCGGCCGATATGAAAAAAGCTGTTGAAGCCGCAACGTCACGCTTCGGAAATATTCACGGCGCCTTTCACTGCGCTACTCAAGCGGACATCCAGATGCTCAGGGACATGGATGAGCAGACGTTCCTTGCGGCCATGAAACCGAAATCCGAAGGCAGCATCGCCCTTTTTCGATCACTGGAATCGGAGCCCCTCGATTTTATCATGTTCTTCTCTTCTTCCCAGTCGTTTATCGGGGATCGGGGACTGGGCCATTATGCCGCCGCCTGCGCCTTTCAGGACGGTCTGGCGCACTACCTCCGGCAGACCGCGACCATACCGGTGGTGAGCGTCAACTGGGGGCTTTGGAAAACGGAGATAGGAGACGCCTCTGTTCATGGGAAAGCGGTAATCGATGCCCTGGGATTCGACCCCATCGAACCCGACGAGGCAATGGCGGCGACATGGAGAATACTGGATCACGGTATTTCCCAGGTGATGTTCCTCAAGGCGGAAGATCGACTGTTTCGACGGATCGGTATCAAAGACCCGACACCGAAACGGCGATACCCGGATCGGATGCCGCAAATCCTGTCGGAATTATCGGACCGGCTGCAGACACCGCCCCTTTCCGCCCATCGCATCAAAGCCCACCGGAAAGCCTTCGGAGCGCTTGAGACCATCGGCAGGCTCCGGCTCCTGAACACCTTCAACCGTATGGGAATATTGAAAAAGGAGGGAGATGCTCACGCTATCGCCGATCTTAGAAGCAGCCTGGGAATTACCCCGGCCCACGATCAACTGTTTATCGAACTGCTGAATATATTGAATCGTGCGGCGTTCGTTGAAATAAGCGGCGATACCATCGTGGCCTCCGCAAAGATCGCCGATCCGGAAGGGCTTCGGGATCCGGATGCGATGGAGAGACGGCAGGCGGATCTGGTTTCGGAATTTCCGGAAATCTCTCCCTATGCCGAACTGCTGGATGCTTGCATCCGCCGTTACCCGGAGATATTGACCGGGCAACTGCCGGCAACCGATGTCCTCTTCCCGGACGGCTCCCTCGACCCGGTGGAGCACGTATACCGGGACAACGAAACAGCCGATCACTACAACCGGCAGACCGCCCGTATCGTGCGGGCCTATCTGGAGGGGAGAGAGACCCTGGCGGAAAGGGATGAAAAAATCCGCATCCTCGAGGTGGGGGCCGGGACCGGCGGCACCAGTCGGTCGGTTCTGGCGGCCGTTGATTCTTTCGGCCACCGGGTGGCGTACGTGTATACCGATGTTTCCCGACGGTTTATCCGTCACGGGAAGGATCGTTTCCGGCAATATCCCTTCCTGCAATTCGGACTGTTGAACATCGCAGAAGATCCCCTGTCCCAGGGGTATCAACCGGACCGTTACGACATGGTCATCGCGGCCAACGTGATCCACGCCACCGCCGATCTGAGAACTACCCTGCGGCACATCAAAAGCCTGCTCAAAACAAACGGCTGGCTGATTTTCAACGAAGTGACGGCGCCGCTGGAATTTGGGACCATGACCTTCGGTTTATTGGAGGGATGGTGGATGTTTGAAGATCGTGCGTGTCGAATTCCGGGCACACCGCTGCTGAGCGTCCCCTTGTGGCAGAAACTGCTTGAAGCAGAGGGATTTCGCCATACAGCCTATTTCGGACTTTCCGGCAGAAACGACAACGGATCGAATCAGCATATCCTGGTTGCAGAGAGCGACGGGATCGTTGGCGAATCGCTTCGGGAAGAGATCGATTCCGCTTTAAGGTCGCCGGATCGGGATAGCGTGATGGTGACAGCAAAGACCCCGGCAGCCGTTTTTACCGCCCGAGACCGACGTGCGACGGTCCAGGAGCGGATAAAGGAATGCCTGGCAGCGGTTCTCGAACTGGATCCCGAAGAATTTGAAGCGGAAAGGCCGTTTTCGGAATTCGGTGTGGATTCCATACTCGCGCTGGAGATTATCACGCAGATCAACGATGCCCTTTCCATCCAGTTAAGATCCACGGATCTGTTCAATTATGCCACCATCGCCCATCTGACCGATCACATCGTCAACGCCTTTACGGCAGATCCTGCATCTCCGGCATCTCCGGCTTGGGCCCTCGCCACGACACGGGTAGATCGCGTGAGCATCGAGGATCCGGTACCGGTGGCAGCGCCGGGGGATATCAGGGCGCCCGGGTCCCTCGATATCGCGGTCATCGGCATGGCCGGCAGATTTCCCGATGCCGAAGATGTGCATGGGTTCTGGAAGAATCTGTCACAGGGCAGGGATTCCATCAGCACCTTTCCGGAGTCGCGGCTGCTGCACCGTTCTTCCGGGGACGCTGAATCCGATCCGGGGCGGTCCCCGTATCGGTGGGGGGGATTTCTTGCGGATATCGATTGTTTTGATCCCGGTTTTTTCAACATGCCTCCGAAAGAGGCGGAATTGACGGATCCCCAGCAACGGCTCTTCCTCCAGGAAGCATGGCATGCCCTGGAAGATGCGGGATATTCCCCCGGGCTGTTGAAAGGTCGAAAGTGCGGTGTCTTTGCCGGATACAATGTGATCGAATACCAGAACACCCTGCTCCAGCTCGACGTTCCCCCGGATGTCTATTCCTTCACCGGGAACATGGCGTCGGTGCTGGCCGCCCGGATTTCCTATTTTCTGGATCTTAAAGGTCCGAGTATCGCCGTCAATACGGCCTGCTCCTCTTCACTGGTGGCCGTGCACCTGGCCTGTGAGAGCATCCGATTCGGGACCAGCGACATGGCGCTGGCCGGCGGGGTAATGGTGATGACGTCAGGGCATTTCCACGAATTCGGAAGCCGGCTCGGGATGCTGTCCCCGGACGGACGATGCAAAACCTTCGACAGCCGGGCGGACGGATTCGTTCCGGGTGAAGGCGTCGGGGCGGTAGTCTTGAAACCCCTCGATGCCGCCATACGGGACGGCGACCATATTTATGGGGTCATTATCGGTTCCGGTATCAATCAGGACGGGAAAACCAGCGGCATAACCGCCCCCAGTGCCGTCTCCCAGGCGGCACTGGAAAAAGAGGTCTACCAAACGTACGGGATCTCCCCGGAAACCATCAGCTATGTGGAAGCCCACGGCACCGGGACCGAACTGGGCGACCCCATCGAAGTGCAGGCGCTGACCGAAGCATTCCGGGAATTCACGGATAAAAAACGGTTCTGCGCTCTCGGTTCGGTCAAGACAAACATCGGGCACACAACGGCTGCAGCAGGCGTGGCCGGTCTCATCAAGGTACTGCTGTGCCTCAAGCACGGAAAACTGGTCCCCTCGCTCCATTTCGTATCGGAGAATCGGCATTTCAGCCTGCGCAATGGTCCGTTTTACGTCAACACGGAACTCGTGGATTGGAATACCGAACCGGGCGTGCCGAAACGGGCTGCGGTCAGCGCATTCGGTCTCAGCGGCACCAACGCCCATCTGGTGGTTGAGGCGTATGGAGAAGCTGAGGGCACAGAGTTCAAAGATCGAAGCTCAAAGCTGAAAGTTGAACCACAGCTCATCGTGTTATCGGCAAAGAACGAAGAACGCCTCTGGGAATATGCCAAAGATTTGGCGGAATTTGTTGATTCTGCTTTCAGCATTGAGCCTTCAGCTATCAGCCTGCAAGACGTTGCCTATACCCTGCAAATCGGCCGTGCAGAGTGGGAAGAGCGGCTGGCGCTGGTGATATCCGATGCCGGGGAACTCAAGGAAATGCTAAAGGCATTCGTGAACGGAACGGGAAACCGGGAGACGATTTTCCGTGGAAACACGCGAAAGAACCGGCAGCGATTGGATGATTTACAGAAAGGGCGAGGCATAGATGAGGTAATGGCTGCCGCCGTCGAGGCGGGCGATATCGTAAAGATCGCAGCCCTATGGACCATCGGTGCAACCGTCGACTGGATGCGCCTCCATCCATCGGATGTGAAACCGAAGCGGGTTTCGCTTCCCGGCTATCCCTTTTTAAAGGAGCGTTACTGGGTATCGATGCCGGCACCGTCCCGAGAGAACGATGCAAACGGGGCGTTTCAGGGCGGGAACGGGATCGATGCAAGCGTCTTCGAAGGGCTGCGGAGCCTGGCCCAGGGGCGGTCCAGCGCAGAGGACGTGCATCAACTGATCCGTGAAAGGCTGCAGACGACATGACAAAAGACCCGGCAATAGAGACCCGGAGAATAATCGACCGGGTGCAGCATCATCGGATGACCCCGGAAGAAGGGTTTGAATCGCTCAAAGACCTGGAATCCGAACCAATGGGTCGGCTGGTCTATCATCCGGTGTGGGAATTGTGCCCCGGGGATCCGAATCGGTCACCGGGCCGGATCGAGGGGAACCTTTTGGTTTTCGACCGTGACCATCGATTGTTCAATACCATCGAAACAGGGTCGTCGGATGGACAGCCGGCGGATATGATGACGTTTCTGGTGACCCCCGGTACCGGCTTCCGGAAAACCGCCCCGAACGCCTTTACGGTTCGGCCCGACCGGTCCGGAGACTACCGAAGGCTGATCTCGGCTTTGGCAGAAACCGGAAAGATGCCGGCTTACATTCTGCATCTCTGGTCGCGAGATCCGTATACCGACAACGAACACGATTTGAAAACCCAGCTGGCCCGGGGAATCCTTTCCGTTTTTCACCTCACCCGAGCGTTGATGGACCGAAAACCGGATCATGAGATCCGACTTCTGTTCGGATTTGAAGAAGCGGGGGACCGGTTGGCGCCCCAATATTCAACCGTCAGCGGTTTTGCGAAAACGGTTCGATTGGAAAACCCGAAATTCCGGTACAAAACCGTCGCTTTTGCCGACTGGAGGCAGATACCGGATCTCTTCACGGCGGAATTTCATCTCCAAGACGGTGTGGAAGTCCGCTACCATGCCGGGAACCGGTATGTCCGGCGAATGCGGGCGTCCGTACCGATGCTTCCGGGTAAGGGGGAAACGGTATTCAAGGAAGGCGGCGTCTATCTTTTGACCGGCGGCGCGGGCAGTGTCGGCCGGATCATAGCCGGGTATATCGCGCGACAGGTGAAGACCCGTATCATTATAGCAGGACGGTCTCGACCCGCCGAAGCACTGTCGGCGAAACTTCAAACCCTTGAGCATTCGGGATCGAAAATTCTTTATATGCCTTCGGATGTATCCCGAAGAGAAGACGTTGAGGCGCTTGTTGATGACATCCGATCACGGTTTCATCGATTGGACGGCGTCATTCATTGTGCCGGTGTGATTCGGGACGATTTTATCCTGAAAAAAAAGACAAAGGATTTCCTCTCCGTACTGAAGCCGAAGATTCTGGGCGCCGTGCATCTGGATCATGCGACTCGAGACGATCGGCTGGATTTCTTTGTCTTGTTCTCATCCATCTCGTCGGTTACGGGAAATCCCGGACAATGTGATTACGCCGCTGCCAACACCTTTTTGGATCACTTCGCGGACCTGCGCAACAACCGGGTGGCGTCTCGAAACCGCTGGGGGAGAACGGTTTCCATCAATTGGCCTTTCTGGCGGGAAGGCGGCATGCGCATCGACGAAGAAAAGTCGGACCGGTTGACTGAGAAAACCGGGATGCTCCCGCTTCCCGCCGATGACGGAATTGCCGCTTTTGAGGATGCGGTTTTTCGATACCGGGAGTGTCAGCACCTGGTGCTTTATGGAAACAAAAAACGGCTTCAGACATTCATGAGCAACCCCGAACCCGCCGTCCCAAACCGGGCCCACCCGTCGGCAGCCGGAGTCGCCAAGTCACGCACCGGAAAGATCGAACGCCTGCTGCGACAGGTCCTTTCCGATCTCCTGAAATGGCCGGTGGAGCGAATCGAGCCGGACATCCACCTGGAGGAGTTCGGCATCGACTCGATTATCGTCAATCAGTTCAACGACCGGATGGAGGCGATGATCGGTCCCCTCCCAAAGACCCTGCTCTTTGAGTGTCAGACCGTATCGGATTTGGCCGGGGTTATGGCGAAAGACTACTCCGCCCAGCTGGATCGGCTGTTTTCCGCGAGCGGTGAAGACGTCTCGATTCCGGCAGCGGTGGACGCCGATGACGGAGATGATCGGGCTGCAACCGGGCCGCCTGTGGCAGGCCGCCCGGTTCCGGTTCATGCGCATGCTGCTTCGGATGCCGGGGGCGGGATCGCCGTTATCGGTGTGAGCTGCCGGTTTCCGAAGGCTCAAAACATGGACGCATTCTGGGAAAACCTTCGGCAGGGCCGGGACTGTGTGACGGAGATACCAGAAGCCCGATGGGATTATCGCAGCGATTACCATCCCGATCCGAGGATGAGCCAACAAGGCAAGTCTTACTGCAAGTGGGGTGCTTTTCTCGAGGGAGCGGAACATTTCGATGCGCCTTTTTTCAAAATCTCGCCCCGAGAAGCCGAAGTCATGGATCCCCAGGAACGGTTGTTTCTGGAGTCCTGCTGGTCCGTTCTGGAGGACGCCGGTTATACCCGGCACAAGCTGAAACCGCTTAACGTCGGTGTCTATGCAGGGGTTACCACCCAGACCTATATGCTGTGGGGCCCGGAACTCCATCGACAGGCAAAGGGAGACCTCCCCATTTCCATGCCCTGGTCGATAGCCAACCGCGTCTCGTATCTCTTTGATTTCCACGGTCCGAGCCTGCCGGTGGACACCGCCTGCTCCTCCTCTCTGGTCGCCGTTCACATGGCGTGTGAAAGTCTGAAGCGGGGTGAATGCGATGTGGCACTGGCCGGCGGTGTCAATCTCTACCTTCACCCGCTAAAATATGTGCTTTTATGCAAGGGACAGATGCTGTCCCCCAAGGGGCGATGCCACAGCTTCGGCATCGGGGCCGACGGTTTCGTACCGGGTGAGGGGGTCGGCGTCGTAATGTTGAAGCCGCTTAAACGGGCCGTCCGGGATCGGGATTACATCTACGGCGTGATCAAAGGGAGTGCGACCAATCACGGGGGGAGAACCTCGGGCTATACGGTTCCTAACCCCAATGCCCAGACCGCACTGATACGGGACGCCCTCCGCAGCGCAGGGTTCGATCCCCGGACCATCAGCTACGTGGAAGCCCACGGTACGGGAACCGATTTAGGAGATCCGGTGGAGATCCGCGGCTTAACCCGGGCGTTTCGGGAATATAGCCGGGATCGTCAATATTGCGCCATCGGGTCGGTGAAATCGAATATCGGTCATCTCGAATCGGCAGCCGGAATAGCCGGCCTGATCAAAATTCTGCTTCAATTTAGACATCGGCAGCTGGTGTCCTCTCTCCACTGCGACACTTTGAATCCGAAGATCGATTTCAAGGATTCCCCTTTCTATGTGCAGCAGGATCTTTCCGAATGGAAGCGGCCGAATATCCGGATAAATGGCCGGGAGGAGACCCTGCCCCGTCGTGCCGGACTCAGCGCCTTCGGCGCCGGCGGCGTAAACGCCCATGTGGTTCTTGAAGAATTCGACGATGGCAGAGGGCAAAGCGCAGAAGGCATGGAGTCAGAGCTCAAAGCTCAAAGCTCAAAGCTCAAAGGTGAACCGCAGCTCATCGTATTGTCTGCAAAGAACGAAGA
>Ga0180009_10002422_pt1 | contig 21935 bp, 22 predicted proteins | sample OS_PC_MetaG_FD_123537 | JGI IMG/M metagenome (GOLD analysis project Ga0180009, IMG submission 123537) | Groundwater microbial communities from the Aspo Hard Rock Laboratory (HRL) deep subsurface site, Sweden - OS_PC_MetaG | ecosystem: Environmental > Aquatic > Deep subsurface > Groundwater...
ATGTCGATGTCGCGCGTGATGTCGAGCTCGACCGCGCCAAGCCCGCCCAGCAGCTCGAGCTTTGTCTGCATCTTTAGCCGCAGTGCGGCGCCATCGGCGTCGGCAATTCGCCAATGGCCGGGGTCCATTCCCGGATCGACGCGATAGGTCTCGATCATCCGCCCGGGATCGCTGAAGTTCAGATAGCGCTCCGGCGCGATCCACACCCGTTCGCCGCCGATGTTCCAGTCGCCCGGCGGCGCATCCGCCACCCAGTCGAACGCCTCCGCGCCGTCGAGAAAGGGTCCGTAGATCCGTCCGCCATGGGCGGAGACGATGAGATAACCGTTCTCTCCGAGGTCGAGGCGCTGCGGCGCCCGCGCCGCAAGGATATCGACAAAGCTCACCAGCCCAGTCCCGTGATTCGCGACATCAAACCTGGCACGGCTTCGATGCGCAGCCACGCCCCGAATTCCTTAAGACGCACCGAAAGCGGCAGCTGCGCGGCGGCGCCGTCCAGCGGCTCGTAGCCGAGGGTCTTGCGCAGCTCCTGGAGCGACCAGCGCATGCCGGGATTGTTCGAGACGAAATTGACGATGTGGAAGCCGGTGAGCGGAGCGGTCACCGCCGCCGTCATTTCGCCGAGGTAATCGCGGTCCGACAGCCACATCAACTGCCCCCAGCGGCCCATGGCCATGTGCGGACCCGGGACGTTGTCGTGGGTCCATTGCGTCCAGCCGATCCGCGCCGCGATCACGGTCAGCCCGTGAACGGCGGCGTAATGGGCGCCGATCCGTTCGCCCATGAGTTTCGACATGCCATAGGGGCTGACCGGAAAGGGTGTCGTGCCGGCGCCGAGGCCGACCTGGCGGAAGCGGTAGCCGTCGACGACCCAGTTGGAACTGGCAAAGACGACGCGCTTCACCCCGGCCTGCCGCGCCGCCTCAAAGAGGTTGAGCGTTGCGTCCATGTTGTTCGGGATCACCGCCTCGAACGGCGAATAGGGATCGCGGCTCGCCGCGAGATGGACGATAACGTCCTGGCCGCGCAACAAATCGACCCAGGCCGCATCGAAGCGCGACAGGTCGGCGGCGTGAGTCGCGACCGATTCGTCCGCTGCGGTCAGGTCGAGGCCGGTGACCTCATGGCCCTCGGCGCTGAGATGGCGCGCCAGCTTGCCGCCGAGATGGCCGTTCGATCCGGTGACGATGATCTTCATCTTGCTGTTCCGTCAGGCTTTGACGAACCGATCGGCTTTTCCCCGCGTGATCGGCAACAGGCCGGTGCCGAAGCTTTCCGGCAGCGCCGGCATCACGCGCCCTTCGAGGTCTTGTCGGCCATGGCGATGTCTTCGATCTCGAGCGAGTAGGTCTCCTCGGTGCGCCCGATATGGCGGCGCAGCAGGTTGTCGACCTCGGCTTCGGTGCCGGCACGGACGGCGTCGCGGATCAGCTTGTGCTCCTCGAAGGACAGGTGCGTGTGCAGCGCCTTGGAGGCGAGGTGGGTTCTGAGCGCGGCGATCTTGCCGATATAGCGGCCGTAGCTGTCGGTCAGATACTGGTTGCCGCAATGGGCGAAGATAGCGTTGTGGAACTCGGTGTCGAGCGTCAGGTATTTGCGCTGGTCGCCATGGCCAAGCGCCTTTTGCATGCGGTCGACCACCTCGGACAGGTCGCGCGCCAGCGCGTCGCGGTTGCGCTGGATGGCGAGCGAAAGGCCGGCGCCTTCGAGCGCCAGGCGGAACTCGCAGATCTGCACGACCTCGCGGGCGGAGAGGGTGAAAACATAGGCGCCCTTTTGTGGGACGATGGTCACGAGACCCTCGCCGCGCAGTTGCACCAGCGATTCCCGGACGGGCGTCTTGGAGACGTTGAGCCGTTCGGCGAGGACGCGCTCCGACAGAGCCGAGCCGAGTTCGAAATCCCCGTTGACGATGGCGTCGCGCAGCCGCTCAAGAACGGTTTCGGTCAACGACTTGGGACGGCGAATGGCGTCCATCGGCACGGCGGATCTCCTCCAGAGCAACACGTCGGGTTGACGAACCCGCTTCAACTGACGTATCAGATGGCAGGCATTGACTGAGATATCGCATCTGAGATATCAGTTGTCAATCGCATCCAAGAAGGAGGTCGCCGCCAAGCGCAACGCGCGGCGATGGCCGGGGGGACGGAATGGCCAAGGCGGAGCTCGTGCTCGATTGCCGGAACACGCACGGCGAAGGCGTCCTGTGGAACGCCGAAGACGGGCGTCTGTGGTGGACCGACATCCATGGCCGGAAGCTCTGGTGGCTCGACCCCGTGAGCGGCAAGTCCCTGAGCATCGACATGCCCGACCGCGTGTGCTGCTTCGCGCCGCGCGCCGGCGGCGGCCTGCTCGTTGCCTTCGCCCAGGAGCTCGCGCTGTTCGATCCCGCGACCGGGAAGATCGACAGCTTCTATGGCTTCGAGCCGGGCAACCCGAACACCCGCCTCAATGATGGTCGCACCGACCGCGATGGCAATTTCGTCGCCGGCGGCATGAACGAGGTGACCGAGGCGGCCGACTCGAGCGTGATCCGGGTGATGCCGGACCTCCGGGTCGAGACGATCCTTCAAGGCGTCTCCTGCGCCAACTCCACCTGCTTTGCGCCGGACGGGCGCACCATGTATTTCGCCGATACGCCCGAGCGCACGATCCGGGCCTATGCCTACGATCCAAAGGTGCCGACGCTCGGCGCGCCGCGCCTCGTCCTCGACATGAGGGGCGAACCCGGACCGCCGGACGGTTCCTGCGTCGACGCCGAAGGCTATGTGTGGAACGCCGAATGGATGGGACACCGGGTCATCCGCGTCGCCCCGGACGGAGCCATCGACACCATCGTCGAGGTGCCGGTCGAAAAGCCGACCTGCTGCGCCTTCGGCGGACCCGATCTCGACACGCTCTACATCACCACGTCACGCCTCGGCAGCAGTGCCGAACGCATTGCCGAGGAACCGACTTGTGGCGGTCTGTACGCCATGAAACCCGGCGTGAAGGGGCTCGTAGACGCCCCGTTCGCCGGCTGAACCACAAAAAGGGAGGGACCCCATGACGAAACTGCTACTGACGAACCTGGCCGCAACGGTCTCCGTTCTGGCATTGACCGTTTCCGCCGGTGCCGCCGACTATCCGGCGGCACAACCGCTCGCGGAAAGCGCCCAGGCCGACGTGTCGCGCCTCAGCAATGACGGCGATGTCCGCATCGCCTACATGCCGCCGGCGACCGAGTTCAACTACTACATCGCCATCGGCGAGGGCATCAAAGCCGAAGCCGCCGCCAACGGCGTCGAAGTCTTCATGCTGGCACCACAGTCCGGTGCCGACATCAACGGCCAGATGGGCATGATCCAGGATGTGATCACCCAGAACGTCGATGCCATCATCCTGTCGACCCATGACGAAGCCGCCGCCGCGCCGCTCGTCGCCCGTGCCGTCGATCAGGGCATCGCCGTCGTCATCGTCAATTCCGACATCGCCCAGTTCCCGACCCCGGTCGACGCCGTGGTCGGCTACTCGCAGCGCAACGGCACCCACGCCCTTGCCGACTATCTTGTCGAACGCGTCGGTGACGAATCGGAAAAGGTCGGCGTCATCGAAGGCCAGCCGGGCTACCACTCGACCGAACGCGTCGGCGGCTTCCTCGATGGCATCGAAGGCCACGACAATTTCGAGGTCGTCGCCTCGGTGTCCGGCGGCTGGAACGTCGAGGGTGGCAACACCGCCGGCATGGACCTGTTGCAGGCCCATCCCGACATCACGCTGCTGTTCGCGGCCAACGACTACATGATCATGGGCGCCGCCCTTGCCGCCAAGGCGCTGGGCAAGACCGACGTCATGCTGCTCGGCAATGACGGCGACACCGCCGCGCTCGAGGAGATCGCCGCGGGCAACGTCACGGCCACGGTCAACACCTCGCCCTTCATCATGGGCCAGATCGCCCTGCAGGTGACGCTCGACGCGCTCAACGGCGCGTTCGCTGGCGGTTTCGTCGAAACGCCGACGACCGTCACCGACAAGGACAACGTCCTGCCGGTGCTGCAGAATCCCGACGCGCTCTATCCCAAGCCGTCCAAGGCCTACTGATCCCGAACTCGTCCCGCCGGGTCCACCCGGCGGGACCAATGTCCAACGCGAGGTCGATTTGACACAAAAGCCGACCAGTCCAGCCCCCAATTGGGAAATGCGCGCCGTCACCAAGCGCTTCCCCGGTGTCGTCGCCAACGACGCCGTCGATCTCGTCGTCAAGTGCGGCGAGATCCATGGGCTGTTGGGCGAGAACGGGTCGGGCAAGTCGACCGTCATCAAGACCCTGACCGGCGTCCACCAGCCGGACGCCGGCCAGATCCTCCGCGACGGCACGCCGGTCAGCATTTCGAGCCCGGTCGTTGCGCGCGAGCTCGGCGTCGCCGCCGTGTTCCAGGAATTCTCGCTGGTGCCGAGCCTGTCGGTCGCCGAGAACATCCATCTCGGGCGCCTGCCGGTGAAGGCCGGGCGCGTCGACTGGCAGGCCATGCGCGACAATGCGCGGGCGGTGCTGGCGCGCCTAAGGGTCGACATCGATCCGGACGCCATCGTCGGTTCGCTCTCGGTCGCGAGCCAGCAGCTCGTCGAGATCGCCAAGGCCATTGCCGCCAATGCATCGCTGTTCATTCTCGACGAGCCGACCGCGGCGCTCGGCCAGGACGAGATTGCCGAACTGCACCGCGTCGTTCGCGAGATCAAGGCGAATGGCGCCGCCGTGCTCTACATCTCCCATCGCCTCGACGAGGTCGCCGAACTGGTCGACTGCGTCACCGTGCTCAAGGATGGCAAGGTGGCCGCGCGTGCCGGCGAAACCGAGGTGAATGTCGAGGCCATTGTCGGCGCCATGGTCGGAAATGTCGGCGACCACTATCCGAAAGTCGTGGCGACGCCGGGCGAAACCGCGCTGGAGGTCACAAAGCTCTCCAATGGCGGCAAGGTCGTCGATGTGAGCTTTGCCGTACGGCGCGGCGAGGTTTTCGGCCTCGGCGGCGTGCTCGGTTCGGGCCGCACCGACATCGCCCGCATCATATTCGGGCTCGACCCGGTCGTGTCCGGCGAGATCCTCATTCACGGCAAGAAAGTCCGGCTCAATTCCCCAGCCGACGCTATCGCCGCGGGCATCGCCTATGTGCCCGAGAACCGCAAGTTCGACGGGCTGTTCTTCAACTTCGCCGGCATCGAGAACATGTCGGTCGCCGCTTTCGGGCGCTTCACCCGCAACGGGTTGCTCGACCTCACGGCAGAACGGAGCCTCACGCGCGAGCTGATTTCGCGGCTTGCCATCACGCCCGCCGCCGAGGAGCGCCTTGTCGGCCTGTTGTCCGGCGGCAACCAGCAAAAGATCGTCATCGCCCGCTGGCTGTTCGCCAGAGCCGACATCCTTTTGCTCGACGAACCGACGCAGGGCATCGACATCGGCGCCAAGATCGGCGCCTACAACCTCATCAACGAACTCGCCGCCGAGGGCAAATCGATCGTTTTGATCAGCTCCGATCATGACGAGCTGATCGCCATGTCCGACCGCATCGGCATCGTCAGCAACGGTCGTCTCGTCGAGACCAAGCCGGCGGCGATGACCAGCAAGACCGATCTCGTGCGCGCAGCGACAGCCGGGGAGACCAGACAGTGAAAGCCATTCTCAAATCACCGGTTCTCGCCCCGCTCGCAGCATGGCTGCTGGTGGCGCTGGTGACAGCGATCACGACGCCGCACTTCCTTGATGCGGGGAACCTCTCCAACCTTGCGCTGCAGGTGTCGATCGTCGCGGTGGTCGCCATCGGCTCGACCGTCGTCATCATCGGCGGCGGCATCGATCTGAGCCCGGGTTCGGCCATTGCCCTTCTGACCATGGTCTTTGCCATCATGGTCAAGTTCGCCGGCATTCCGCTGCCGGTCGCCATCGTGCTGGTCATACTCGCGGGGGCCGGGCTCGGCGCGATCAATGGCTTCCTGACGGCGTACCTTCGAATACCGAGCTTCATCACAACGGTCGCGGCGCTGTCCGCCTTCCGTGGCGTCGCCTTCATGTTCAACAACGGCTCGCCGGTGTTTTCGGTCGATCCCAATCTCGAAACCATCTTCTACGGGACGCTGTTCGGCCTGCCGCTGCCGCTCTACTATCTCGTCGCGCTCTATACCGTCGCCTGGTTCGCCATGCGCTACACACGGCTCGGCCGTTCGATCTACGCCATCGGCGGCAACGCGGCAGCGGCCATGCTGTCGGGGCTCAAGGTCAAGCGCCTGCAATTCCTGACCTTCCTCATCGCCGGCGTTGCGGCGGCGCTCGGCGCCATCCTCATGGCGGCCCGCCTCAATTCCGGTTCGCCCAATTACGGCGTCGGGCTCGAATTGAGCGCCATCGCGGCGGCGGTCATCGGCGGCGCCAGCCTGGTCGGCGGGCGCGGCAACATCGTCAATACCGCCATCGGCGCCCTGACCATCGTCACGGTGCAGAACGGGCTCAATCTCAACGCCGTACCGACCTCGGCCCAGAACGTCATCATCGGCGCCATCATCGTCATCGCCGTCGGCATCGACATGTGGCGCGTCGAACTCGGCGGCGTCATCGGTGCGCTCATGCCCAACCGCAAGAACAAGTGATCACGAGGAGAAACAAAATGCCCGGAGTTACCTTTTCCCATATCGGCATAACCGTCCCCGATCTCGAAAAGGCCGTCGCTTTCTACCGCGACGCGCTGGGGCTCTACCTCATCATGCCGCCGACCGAAATCCATCAGGACGACAGCGCCATCGGCGTGATGTGCGACGACGTCTTCGGCGCCGGCTGGGGCTCGTTCAAGATCGCCCACATGTCGACCAATGACGGCATCGGCGTCGAAATGTTCGAGTTTCCCAAAACCACCGCCGAGCCGCGTCCATTCGACTACTGGCGCCAGGGCCTGTTCCACTTCTGCGTCCAGGACGAGAACCTCGAGGAGCGTCTGAAGATCATCGAGGCGCATGGCGGCAAGCAGCGCATGCAGCAGGTCCGCCATTACTACCCCGGCGAGAAGCCCTACCGCATGGTCTATGTCGAAGACCCCTTCGGCAACATCTTCGAGCTCTACAGCCACTCCTACGAACTGACCTATTCGGCCGGCGCCTACGTCTAGCAAAGAACAAGAAGTGTTGAGGGGAGGCCCTGATGAGTAGGCGATACAAGGTTGTCATCACCGACAACGACTACGGCGACAACGATGTCGAGTGCGGCATCCTCGAAGCCATCGGTGCCGAGGTGGTCAACGTCCAGGCCAAGCGGGAAGGCGATCTCTACGACATCGCGCCCGAGGCCGACGCCTTCATCGTCCAGTACGCCAAGGTCAGCCTGGAAACCCTGACGCGGGCCAGGAACTGCAAGGTCGTGGCGCGGTACGGCATCGGCGTCGACACCGTCGACGTCGACGCCGCCAGCGAACGCGGCATCCTTGTCACCAATGTGCAGGACTATTGCACCGACGAGGTCGCCGACCACGCCACCGGCCTTTGGCTCTCGCTGGTCAAGAAGTTCCTGCAGTACAACCGCTCGACCCATGCCGGCAAATGGGCCTGGCGCGCCGAGCGCCCGGTCTACCGGGTGCGCGGGCGCACCATGGGCATCGTCTCGTTCGGCCGCATCGGCCGGGCCATCGCCGAACGTGCCAAGCCGCATGGCGTCAAGCTCATCGTCTTCGACCCCTATGTCGACGAAGAAACGATCCACGCCTTCGGCGCCACCAAAGTCGGCAAGGAGGAACTGGTCTCGCGCGCCGACTACATCTGCATGCAGGCGCCGATGAGCGCGGAGACCCGGCATTTCCTCTCGGATGCCGAGTTCGCCCTCATGAAGAAGAGCATCATCATCGTCAATACCGGGCGCGGGCCGACCATCGACAACAAGGCGCTCTACAAGGCGCTGCTCGACGGCACCGTGGCCGGCGCCGGACTCGATGATCCGGAAGAGGAGCCCGCCAAGCGGCCCGACTGGTCGCCTGACGGCAATCCGATCTTCACCCTCGACAATGTCATCGTGACCCCGCACACGGCCTATTACTCCGAGGAATCCATCCAGCAGTGCCGCACGGTCGCGGCGTCGGAAGTGGCGCGGGTGCTGACCGGCCAGAAGCCTGTGAACCTCATCAACGGCGATGCCATCGCGCGCAAAGCCCAGACCGGAACCTGAGAAATGCTGAAGATCTACAACGAGTTCGAACGAAATCCGGAGCTGCTCAAGAAATTCGACGCGGTCATCGGCTGCTATTCGGCCAGCGCCGTCTTTGCCGATGTGCAATACCGCACCGGCGTCATGGACGCCGGCATCAAGCCGGCTTTTCGTGCCAAGGTCACCGGGCAGGCGCTAACGGTGCAGTTGTCCAAGGGCGATCTCGTCGATCCGCTCAAGGCGCTCGAAATGGGCCAGCCCGGCGACATCATCGTCGTCGATGCCGGCGGCGATATGAACACCTCGGTCTGCGGCGGCCTCATGGGCGGACTCGCCATGAACCGCGGCATCCGCGGCATGATCGTCGACGGCGCCGGGCGTGACACCGACGAACTCGAAGACATCGGCTGGCCGATCTGGACGCGCGCCATCACACCGCGCGGCACCCACACCATGTTCTCCGGCCGCAAGGAGGAACTCTCGATCAACGTGCCGATCGCCTGCGGAGGCGTCGCGGTCAACCCCGGCGATTTTGTCGTCGCCGACCTGCTCGGCGTCGTGGTGGTGCCGCTGGCCAAGGCTGAGGAAGTCGTGGCGCGCGCCAAGGAGCAGGCCGATCGCGAGGAGGCGACGCGCGCCTGGGTCAAAAAGGGCAAGACCGTCGAGGACCTCCTGGCAGAATTCGGCCGGATCTGACCATGCGCGCTGCCAACCTGATCGCCATTGACTGGGGCACGAGCTCGTTCCGCGCCTGGGCCATGACCGATGACGGCACCGTCGTCGACGAGGTCTCCTCGCCGAACGGCATACTCGCCGTGCCCGACGGCGATTTCGAAGGCGTCTTCGAGGCGGCGGTCGGCGCCTGGCTCGATGCGAACCCGGACCTGCCGGTCATCGCTTCCGGCATGATCACCAGCCGCAATGGCTGGTGCGAGACACCCTATCTGCCGCTGCCGGTCGCTGCCGGCAATCTGGCGCGGGCGCTGAGGCCATTCACGACTAGGAAGGGTCGGACCATTCAGTTCGTCACCGGCGCGGCCCGCAACCCGGAAACGGGCCTGCCCGATGTCATCCGCGGCGAGGAGACCGAACTGGTCGGCCATCTTGCCGCCGGCGGGAGCGGGCAGGGGCTCTTCGTGATGCCCGGCACCCATAGCAAATGGGCGCGGGCCGAGGGTGGCGCGCTCATCGACTTCGAAACCTACATGACCGGCGAGATTTTCGCCGTCCTCAGCAAGCATTCGATCCTCGGGCGGCTGATGGCCGCCGATGCACCACCCGCGAACGATTCCTTCCGGCGCGGCGTCGAGGTGGCGCGGAACGCCCGTTCCTCGATCACCTCGACGCTGTTTTCGGCCCGCTCGCTGGCCTTGTTCGACAGGTTGGCGCCAACGGAAATCGCCGATTACCTCTCCGGCCTTCTGATCGGGGAGGAGGTGCGTTCCGGCGTTGCGACGCATTCCGGGATAACAGAGGTGACGGTCGTCGGGCGGGGCGATCTCGCCGACCGCTTCGCAATGGCGCTCGATCTGTTTGGGGTCTCGGTGAGCAAGGCGGAGCCCGGCATGGCGCGGCTGGGCCTGTTGGAAATCGGCAAGCGCGCCGGGCTGGTATCGACATGAACTGGCAAGAGGCGTTCGCAACCTGTCCACTGATCGCGATCCTGCGTGGCGTCAAGCCTGACGAGGCCGTCGACATCGTCGGCGTGCTCGTCGCGGAAGGCTTCACCATCATCGAGGTGCCGCTCAATTCGCCCGATCCGTTCGAGAGCATTTCCCGCGCCGCCAGGGCCTTCGGTGACAAGGCCATTATCGGCGCCGGCACGGTTTTGCGGTCCGAGGACGTCGATGCGGTGCGGAGCGCCGGCGGAAGGCTGATCGTTGCGCCCAATTTCTCGCCCGCGGTGGCCGAGGCCGCGGCGCGCAAGGACATGATCTACGGTCCCGGCGTCGCGACGCCGAGCGAGGCCTTCGCGGCGCTCGATGCCGGCGCCACATTCCTCAAGCTCTTTCCGGCGGAAATCCTGCCGCCTTCAGCTGTCAAGGCCATCCGCGCCGTGCTGCCGCCGGACACAAAGCTCGTTCCGGTCGGCGGCATCGCGCCGGAGACCATGGCCGCCTACCGCGCCGCCGGCGCCAACGGCTTCGGCCTCGGCTCGGCGCTCTACAAAGCGGGAAGACCTGCAACGGAAATCCAGGAAATGGCGAAGCGCTTCATCAATGCGCATGCTGGAGTCAGAATTGACTAAAACTTTCCTTTGGCTGATCGAGTCTGCTTTGCGAACCGAAGCGACAAGTATGGGTTGGGGGCTGGCCAACGAACCCAGATAGGGGCATCCAGACGCACGAACAAATGATGAGGACGGTGGCAAGACAGCTGCGCGCCGCCTTTGCGTGTCTGGCCCTGGGCGGTCATTCGATCATCTGCGGTGAACGACCGCTTTCGGCGAGCGGAGCCTGAGGCGAGAACGACCGAACTTGGGGCGCTTGGCCGCCGTCCGATCACTGCGCGGCGAACGGTAGGCTCCGGCCGAAGCGGACTGGCCGCTTTTTGACGGAGTTGGAGTCGGAAGGAGACCGACAGCTTTTTTCGCCCGAAGGAGGGGCGGCTTTCGGCCCGGGGGTGCAAAAACCGCGATCGAGCGACACGCGGTCGCCGAATGGCTGGCTGTATTCGCCGGCGCCTGGTGCTGGTCCCCGGCACGGCGCGGTCGGCGTATTGGAAGTATATTTGCGGTGCGTAGTATCGGATGGGTCTTTGAAAATATCGCGACCTCGATTGATTTGCCTTTTGTCCTGTTAAATTAGGCATTGCCTACGTGCCGGCAAAACGCCTTCGATGCCGGTTCATTCGTCGGTCGACGGAAGCGGGTGATCTGCCAGGAGAGCTTTCAAGGTCGGCCTCGGGGTGGCCCCGCGCTGCCAAAACCTCGTCAATCCATCATAGCGCGTTCGCGTCGTCCTCGACCTTTTGCCGCAAAACCTTGAGCACGTCGCTGGCGGTCTCAATGTCCTTGAGCGACAGTCCTTCAGACAGAGCATTGACCCTAGGGTTGTAGATGTCATTGGCCGCGTCGAATATCTCCCGGCCCAAATCCGTCAGAACCACGAGCTGCGCCCGGCGATGATGCGGATTGGGGGCGAAAACGACAAACCCGTCTTTTGCCAGATCGTTGACGATGCGCTGCACATTCTGCCGATTGGCGCCAAGATCGCGCGCCAGCCACGACACAGGCTGCGCATGCTCTGCGGCAACGATTGCCCCCAGAATCTGCCAGCGGGCGCTGGTAAGCCCAAGCCCGGCGACCAACCGATCGCCCCATGTCAGCACCTGGTTGTTCGCCCGGAACAGATGGAAGAGCAGATTCGTCACAGCTTCGCCTGCCTGATGTCTCGGGGTATCGGTCATGTTGTCACCATAGTATGATATTGACATCATAATGCCGATTTGGCATTGTATCAACACTATCAAATTGTCGTCCGGTCACAAAGCTCGCCGACCGCCTTCGTGCATGAACAGGCCGGACGCGTCAGCGCAAAGCGCTTCATCTGTTTCCAAATGTCTGGGCGAACGCGTCGCAGCATCGCCTTGGCTCGCAAAACTGGCAGGAAAACCATGATCATAATCACCCATCGCGTCGCCGGAATCGTTGCGATCCTCACAATCGCGTGCTTCTGGCTCGCAACCGTGTTCAGCGAGTTGTTCGCAACTGAAGCCGCCGTCATCGCCGTCAAGACAGCCATCCCGTGGGGCTTTCTGCTGCTCATTCCGGCGCTCGTGGCTGCAGGGGGGTCGGGCGTCAGTCTGGCAAAGGGCCGGCGCGCCGGACGGGTCGGCACCAAGCGCAAGCGCATGCCGATCCTGGCTGCAAACGGCTTGCTGGTGCTCATGCCCGCGGCGTTCTTCCTCGCCTTCAAGGCCCAGTCCCACGCTTTCGACGCAGGCTTCTACATCGTCCAGTTCGTCGAACTCACGGCAGGCGCGGTCAATCTCGTCCTGCTCGGCCTCAATATGCGGGATGGCATGGCCATGGCTGGCCGCTTGCGTCGCCGCCCGGCGTGATCCCCCTTCAACAGGTGCCTTTATGATGAATCGCTCTCTTTACCTCGCGGGTGCCTTGGCGCCGGTCGTTTTTCTCCTGTCCATCGTGATTGGCGGAGCGTTTCGGGTTGGCTACTCCCACCTGATCGATCCGGTGAGCGCGCTCGGCATGTCCGGCGCCGACGGCTCCGGTCTGGTCAACGCGGCCTGGACCGCAACCGGCCTGCTGATCATCTGCCTGGGCGTGGCGCTCTGGCGGGACAGGCAGGGGCCGGGTCGTGTCGTTGCCGTCGCAATCCTGATCGCCGGTGCCACTTCCGCGGCAATCTCGACCTGGTGTCCGATGGATCCGCCCGGCGTTCCGATGTCCGGCGCGCAGCTTGGCCACAACATCCTTGTCGGCGTGGCGGCCTTCGCCTTCGCTGCCGCCCTTCTTGCCGCGGCTCTGTCTCGCCGAGTGTCAGCAACCTTTCGTCTGCTGACCTGGCTTGCCCTTTTCGCCATGGTCGCCGGCGGCGCCGGTGCCGCGATATCGCAGTCTCTCGGATGGAACCTGGTCGGAGCGTTCGAGCGCGTTACCCAAGCCGGCTATCACGCTTGGCTGCTGATCACGGCGGGAACGGGACTGTGGAGAGGGTGGCACGCGGCCTGATGCCGTGGTCACCACATCAAAGCGCCGGGTCGCCTGATCGCGCAGCATGCATTTCGCAGGGTCGCTCGACGCGCAACAGCCAGTCCGCCCGTTGGCGCAATCGGCGGTCTCCCGCGGCCTGCGTCATCTCATGCCCGCAGATGCTGGTTTCGGGCAAGTGTTTCCAGCAGGCCTCGCACGAAGTGTGGACACCTTGGGTCTCAGGCTGTTTCCGGCGGCATTGAGGGCGATGTGGCTGGCGACCATCTCCGAATGCACCTGTGCCCGCTTGGCGCTAGCTGCGCAACACAAGCCTGTGCGGGAGAATGGTTGTGGCGCTTTGATCGCCATTCCAGATGCCTTGCAGGGCTTCAACGATGGTCTTGCCGAAGCTGTCATAGGGCACGCGCACTGACGAAAGCCATGGTGCCACCCAGTCGTTGAGCGGATTGTCATCGAACCCGACGATGCTGCAAGCGCCGGGAACCGCGAGGCCGGACTCGCGCAGGGCGCGGGCGGCGCCGTAGGCGATGAGATCGCTGAGGCAAAACAGGCCCCTGACCGATCCGCCACTGCGTTCGAGCGCATATCTGCCACCGGCGCGACCGATCTCGAGATGGTCGATTCCCTCGCCGCTGAAGATGGGGGGAGGCGTGCCGTTGTTCGCCCCGGCCATGCTGGAGACGAAAGCCGCGACGCGGTCATGCGTGGCCGATGAACCGAGCGGGCCATGGATGACGACGGGATCGAGAATGCTGCGCGCGATGAAGAAATCCGCCACTTCGAGGGCGGCGGCCACATTGTCGATGCCGACGAAACTGCCCCTGGCGGAGGAGGGGTCCTGCCGATTGACGAACAGGAGGGTTTCTCCTGTCTCCCGGAAGGTGTCGAGCACCGGACTGTTGACTGCGCCGAGCAGGATGAAGCCCCTGACCATGTGCGCCCGCATCTCGAGAAGATATTCGTCCTGAAGATCGGCGCGGTCGTGGCTGTCGCACAGGATCATGACGTAGCCGGTCTCGCGCAGGGCGTTCTCGACCGAGGCGGCGACCGCTGCCATGGCCGGGTTGGCCATGTTGGCCGCGATCAGGGCGACAGCACGGTTCTGGTTGGTCCTGAGGGCTCGGCCGACATTGGCCGGACGGAAGCCAAGTTCCTCGACGACGTCGCGGACCCGCGCCATGGTTTCGGGCGATGCCCGGTTCGGCACGCCGTTGACGATGCGCGAGACCGTGGCAATCGACACGCCGGCCTTGGCGGCCACCATGCTGATCGAGGGGCGTTGCGACCGCGCCGCCCCGGATCGCCTGGTTTTTCTGCCCGCCTTCTTGCCGTCCAATTCCATCGGTCCGTCGATTCCCCCGGGCAAATTGACATGAAAGCGCACAAAGCAACAGGCGCAAGACCAAGCCGTGATTGACAGAGGTAAACGTTTACCTTATCGCTTTCACATACCGGCCAAGGAACAGCAAGTTCCACCGGTCGGGAAAAGGGAGGAGACATATGCGCATCAAGGGATTGTTCGTTACCGTCGCCGCATTGGCGCTCATGGCCGGCTCGGCCGCGGCCCAGGAACTCAATGTCTGGCACGATCTCGGCGACAATGGCGTCGCCTGGTTCCAGCAGTTGAGCGACGAATTCGCCAAGGATCACCCGGGCGTCACCATCAAGTCGGTCAGCTATCCGACCGACCAGTGGTACGGCAAGGTGACCGGCGCCATCAACACCGACACGGCGCCGGACCTCATCTACAACAATTACGAACGTGTCATCCGCATCGAAAACCAGACCGAGCAGGTCATGGACCTGTCCGGCGTGCTTGCCGGCATCGCCGACAAGGGCTTCCTGTCCGATGCCGATCTCAGCGTTGCCACCTATGCCGGCAAGATGATCATCCTGCCGATACAGCGCGTGCAGATGGGCTTTGGCGTGCGCTCGTCCTGGCTGGAAAAGGTCGGCGAGGGCTATCCCGCGACCTGGGAAGATGCCAAGCGCGTCGCGGCCAAATTCATGAGCGAGGACCCTGACGGCAACGGCAATGCCGACACATTCGGTTTCGCGCTCGAAGCTGCCAATCCGCGCGACCTCATCCATATGCTCGACCTGTTCACCTTTGGTGCCGGCCTGCGCCACACCCTGATCGACACCGATGGCAACATCGTCATCGACGAGCCGCAGCATGCCGAGGTGCTCAAGGAATTCCTCAAGGTCTTCACCGAGTATGGGCTCGTCGCGCCCGACACGATCAACCATTCCTTCGCCGAGATGTATCAGTTCATTGAGGGCGGCCGCGCCGGCATGTTCCGGGTCGGCGACTGGAACGTCAAGAAATGGGACGGCGAGACCGTTCTGAGCGGCGATTTCGAGCCCGGCCCGTGGCCGTCCTTCTTCGAGGGCATGTCCGGCAACGTCGTCATCGGCGGCATGCGCGGCATCGCCGTCCCGGAGAACTCGCCGAACAAGGATCTGGCGACCGAGTTCGCCGCCTTTATGCTGACCAAGCCGGCCCAACAGGCTTCGCTCGAAAAGGTCGGCGCGGCGGTCCGCAACGATCTCGACACCTCGGCCCTGTCCGAGCGGCAGAAATACTTCGCCGAGGCGAGGGGTCAGCTCAACGCCTACGACTTCCCGGAATCGGTGCATGCCTTCTATCCGGAGCTCGAAGCCGAATTCCACCGCATCCTCCTGGGGGCCATCGCCAATCCGCCCGCGGATTGGGATAAGTTCATTGCCGAGACCGCCGAGACCATGCGCGATCTGGCAAAGAAACTGTCGGCGCAATAGCGTCCGGCCTTCACCATCATCCGGTCCGCCTTTCCGGGCGGGCCGGACCGAGGACTTGTGAGATGGCGCGCGTCGCTGACTATTTCCGGTCGGGCAATGTCTGGGTCTTCTACCTGTTCGCCCTGCCGTTCGCCGGCCTGACCATCGTCTTCGGCCTCTGGCCAATCGCCCTGAGCTTTCTGGTCTCGATCACCAAGTCGGCGACGGCATTGCGTGCCAATCCCGATTATGTCGGCTTGGCCAATTACGCCAAGGTGATTGGCGATCCGGTCTTTTTAACCTCCTTGTGGAGCACCTTGCTCTATACCGGCCTGGCCGTGGTCACCAATGTGCTGTTCGCTCTCGGCTATGCCTTTCTGCTCAATTCCGTTCTGGTCAGGCGTGGCAGCACCTTTTTCAAGATCGCCATGTTCCTGCCGGTAGTGACGCCAGACGTTGCCGGCTATGCCGTCTGGCGCTGGCTCTACGACCAGAGTTTTGGAGCGGTGAATGCCTTTCTCGCGCTCGTCGGCTTGCCGGATTTCGGCGGCATCGCCTCGCCGAACACGGCCATGGTCGCCATCCTCGTTGCCGAGCTCTGGCATCATGCCGGTTTCTACGTCATCATCTTCCTCGCCAACCTCGCCATTTGCGACAAGGCGCTCGAGGAAGCCTCGGCGCTCGATGGTGCCACCCCCTGGCAGACCAAGCTGCACATCATCCTGCCGCAGCTCCGGCCGGCTCTGGTCATCAATTCGATCTACGCCATCATCCAGTTCCTCAAGACCTTCACCGTCATCGTCGTCATGACAAAGGGCGGGCCAAACGGGACGACAAATTTCGTTTCCTATTACGCATATCGCCTGTTCGACCAGGGCCGTTACGGCGAGGCCATGGCCATGGCGACGATCCTTTTCGTCCTGGTCGCGGTCATAGCCTTCCTGGCGTATCGCATCGGTGAAAGGGGGCGGGCATGAGACCGAACCGCCTGCTGCAGGCCGGCGCCTATGCCGTGCTCATCCTCGGAAGCCTGTTCTTCCTATATCCCTTTTGGTGGATGGTACTCGGCGCCTTCCGCTCGGCCGAGAACGTGTTGACCGATCCGTTGCGGCTGTGGCCGGAGCAGTTCGATTTCACGGCGTTTTCCCAAATCGCCATGGTGAGCGGCGAACCGATCTGGCTCTATATCGTCAATTCTCTGGTCATCACCACGCTCTCGACCGTCCTCAGCGTCGTTCTGACGGCGATGGGTGCCTATGCCATCACGCGGCGGCCGCAGCTCATCGCCTTCCGGCTGCTGCGCTCCGGATTCCTCCTGACAATGATGTATCCCTACATGCTGCTGGTTATCCCGGTTTACATCGTCGTCTTCAAACTCGGACTGCTCGGCACCTATGCCGGCATCATCCTGTTTCTCGCCCTCGGACCGATCCAGTTCTTCCTGTTCGAGCAGTTCTTCCGCGCCTTTCCCAAGGAGGTGATCGAGGCGGCGATCATCGACGGGGCCGGGGAGACGCAGATCCTGAGGACCATCGTCCTGCCCGTCTCGATGCCGATCGTTGCGACGGTGACGATCATCACCTTCCTGCTCAACTGGGCGCAATGGTTCCCGGTGCTCGTCATCTCGCGTGGCACTTCGACCTACACGTTGCCGGTGGCGCTGCTCAATCAGACCGGCGAGCTGGGCACGAATTTTCAGGCAATCATGGCATTGGCGATCATCACGACCATTCCGGTGACCATCGTCTTCCTCGCCGCCCAGAAGCGCGTCATGCAGGGCATGGCCGAGGGGGCAGTAAAGGGATGACCGTTCGGGTGAGTGTCAGTCCGTCCGACAAGGAGCTTTGGTCCCGCATCGACGAGGCCGCGGTACGAAGCCTTCAATGGTTCGACGCTATGCAGGTTGCCGATCGGCCGCGCGGCGTCGGTCGGTCGAGCGCCAATCACGACGCCGAAGCGTGGCCCGGCATGCTGCTGCCCGGAACCTACAACGCCATCATGGCGCGCGCCCTGCTCGGCGGGCTCGATGCATGGCGCGCATCCGAGAAAGCGGTCCTGTCGGAGTGGTTGCTCGGCTTCCGGCGGTCGGACGGGGTCTTCCGCGTGCCCGGCATGCGCGACGACACCGTGTTCAAGAAACCCGATCTCGACGAGACCTGGCGCTACATCGATTTCCACGTCACGAACTACACGCTTGGCGCGCTGCAGGCGCTCGACCCGGAGCTTGCGCCGGTGCTCGATTTCGTTGCGCCTTTTCTCGAACCGCTGCGGCTCAAGGCCTGGATGGCCGACCGCGACCTGCGCGACCCGTGGCAGGAAGGCAACAACATCGTCAATCTCGGCTCGTTCCTGCTGCTGGTGCGGAAATGGGGCAGCCCCGGACAACAGGCGGCTGCGAACGCGGCGATCGACTACCTGTTCGAATGGCACACCCGCAACCAGAACCCGCAGACCGGATTTTGGGGTGTCGGGCAGTCGCGCGGTGGCATTCCGCTTCTGCACGCCATGGCTGGCTCGATGCACAATTACCATCTTTACTACGCCTGCAGGCGCGAGATCCCGAACCATGTCGCCGCCGTGGACTACACGCTCAACCTGGCGACCGGCATCCATAGCGCCTGCATCGATGTGGACGAGATCGACCTGCTCGTGCATGCCGCCGACACGCAAGACTATCGCCGCGGCGAGATCGCCGATTGGCTGCGCTGTAAGCTCGTCGCGCTTCTCGATTTCCAGAGGCCGGATGGCGGATTCGCGGATGCGCTCAGCGGCGAACTGCGCCAGGACGGCTGGATCGGCGGCTATTCCGAGCCGCAAGGACACTCCAACGCTTTCTCCACCTGGTTTCGCTGGATTGGCATGGCCATGGCGGATCAGTATCTTTGGCCGGGCCGACGCGACTGGCATTTCCGTTCCATGATCGGCATCGGCTACCGGAGACCCACTGCATGACAACGCCCGAGCACAAGGCGTCGACCGATCCTTATGCCCACCTTCATGACGAGAGCTTTGCCTCCGGATTCGACGCGCCGAGCGCGACCGCCGAGACGATGGTTTTCATGGGCGGACGGACCGTCCAGCCCCTCGACGGCAATTGGGGCTTCGTGCTCGATCCCTTCGAGGAGGGCCTGCGCCAGCGCTGGTTCGACTACGACGCCAGACCCCTTTCCGAATGGGACATGCCGCGCGACTACGATTTCTCACCGGATTGGCGGGCCATGCCCGTACCGGCTTGCTGGAACACGGTTGAACCCGAGCTTTTTCACTACGAGGGCGCGGTCTGGTACTGGCGCGACATCGACATCGCCCCACCGGCGGATGGAGAACGGGTGATCCTGCGCGTCGGCGCCGCCAACTACCTCGCACGCGCCTTTCTGAACGGCCAACTGCTCGGCATGCACAAAGGTGGCTCGACACCGTTTTTCGTCGACCTGACGCCGGCACTTGGCGCCGATCGCAACAGGCTATTGATCGAGGTCGACAGCACGCGGCGCCTAGAGCAGGTGCCGATGAGCCATTTCGACTGGTTCAACTATGGCGGCCTCTATCGCGAGGTCTCGCTCATCATGGTGCCGGCAACCCATATCGTCGATTTCGGCATCGGGCTCGATCCGGCAACCGGCAGGGTCCGCACCGACATCGCCCTATCGAAAGCGGTCTCAGGACCGGCCGAGGTTGCAATTGCCGGCGGTCCGACGCTTACGCTCGATGTTGTGAAGGGCAGGGGACAGGCGCTCGTCGACTGGCGACCCGAACTGTGGTCGCCAGAGAGTCCGCGCCTTTACGACGTCGCGGTCCGTTTCGGCGACGACCGTGTGTCCGACCGCGTCGGGTTCCGGGCGTTTGCCCGCGAGGGTACGCGGCTCCTGCTCAACGGCGCGCCGGTCTATTTCAAGGGCATCTGCGTGCACGAGGACGATGCCGAACGTGGCAAGGCGACAAGCGAAGCCGACATCCGGCGCCGCTTTGCCGACGTCAAGGCGCTTGGCGCCAATGCGGTGCGGCTGGCGCACTACCCGCATCATGAGAAGGTGGCCGAGATCGCCGATGAACTCGGCATCCTGCTCTGGGAGGAAATCCCGGTCTATTGGGCCATCGATTTCGCCAATCCCGAGACCTATGCCGATGCGGCCAACCAACTGAGCGAGCTGATCCGGCGCGACCGCAACCGCGCCAGCGTCGTCATCTGGGGCGTCGGCAACGAGAATGCCGACTCCAACGCGCGGCTCTCGTTCATGAGCCGGCTGGCCGAACTAGCCCGGGCGCTCGATCCGACACGGCTCACCGCCGCCGCCTGCCTGATCAATCGCACCGAGTTCCGCGTCGAGGACCGGCTGGCCGAGCATCTCGACATCATCGGGCTCAACGAGTATTTCGGCTGGTACGAAAAGGATTTTGCCGATTTCGAGAAGCTTCTCGACAACTCGTTCCCCGACCGGCCGGTGGTGATTTCCGAGACCGGCGCCGACGCGGTTGCCGGCTGCCACGGCCCGGACACCGAGCTGTTCACCGAGGAGCGCCAGGCGCTTCTGATGGGCATGCAGATGGATACGATCGGCGCGCGGGACTACATCGCCGGCGTCTTCCCCTGGATCCTTTACGATTTCCGCAGCCTCAGGCGCCAGACTTCGGTGCAGCGCGGCTGGAACCGCAAGGGCCTGATTGCGGAGGACAAATCGACCCGCAAGCGCGCCTTCGAGGTTCTCGCAGAGCGCTATGCCGGCATAGCGCATGACTGATACCAAGGCTCGAAGATGCTCACGCATCCTCACCTTGAAATGCTCAAGCGCCGCGCGGGCTTGACCGAATCCCGATGAGTCGAGCGCATCAGGATTCGGTATGACATCTGGTAGTGTGCTGAGAATTCGGCAAATTGGCTGAGAGGGGCGGTCAGGGCAGGCGGGAGCTGTCCGAAGTGACCGGGCCGCACATTCAAAAGACCGATTGCGGCGGCAATGGATGGCCGATCGCCGGCGAATTTCCGCGCGCGGGCGCCGACGATAGCCTTGTCGCGTTGTCGTCCAGATCTTCGGCGACCGACCGACCAGATCTTCGGCCGCGGCGTGACCAAAACGTCATGGACAGATGCCGGCATCCCCAGGTCTGGTCGCTCGACTTCGATCTCGATATTGGCGGGGTCAGGCGCGGCGCCTGTGTCCCGATGGCCGTTGCGATCGGGGCTACCTGATCAAATGCCGGCGCAGTTCCATCGGTGTCACACCGTAAGCGCGGCCGAAATGCGCATAGAACTGGCTCAGGGAGTTGAAGCCAGACTGGAAAGCGACATTGGCGATCGACAAGTTGCTTTCGAACAACAACGCCCGCGCTCGGACGAGCCGCATACGGATGACAAACTTGCGGATCGGCACACGCATGACGCTGGTGAACAGATTGAGCGCATAGTTGGGATGAAGTCCCACAACCTTGGCGACATCGTCGACCGACAGCGGTTCGGCAAGGTTTTCGAGGATGTAGCGCACCATGGCGACAACATAGCGGACAGGGGGCGCCTGGCGCGGATTGGCGATGGTCGGTTCGATCCAGGCCGGCATCAGCGTGTCCCAGCCGATCAGGGTCGATCGCCGAAGCATGGAAGCGATTTCGGTTTTGAGGATGTCCTGACGCTCGGGGTCGCCGCTGCGGTAGTCGCCGTACCAGCGATGCAGCGTCCCGCTGCCCACCGCATCGGGGCGGAAGCCGAGGACGGCGCCGCCCATCATGTCCTCATGCAGGCGGTCGATATGCGGGATGTGCAGAAACGCGTCGAGCGGCAAGTAGATGTTGCATTGCTGGGCATCGTCGTTTTCACCATAGTCGATGGCGACGGCCTGATGCGGAATGCTGGCCCAGAACGCCACCAGGTGCCCGCAATGAATGCGGACCGGCCGACCGTCGAACACATAGTCCATATGCCCGGAGCTGAGCCAGTTGAGCTCGATATGGCCATGGCTGTGTGGCGCCGACATGACCACCGGCCGGAACCAGCGCATGCCGAAACGACCGAATGCATTGGACTTGGCGTAAAACTGCCGGTCTGGCCGACCGATCGGCCGGGATACCGATAATACGCTTTTGCGCGATCGGGCTTCACGCGTGTCCATGGTAGCCTTCTTAAGTTTCCGGAAGACCTGCATAGCAAACCGGATTGTTGGCTAAAAGGGTGCATGGCAAAAATCTATCGTGCGCAACGTCCGGCAAGGACACGCTGCAACGTTATAGCCGGCAAAAGCGCACGACGCGAAAGCGTATTTGGGAGGAAATCTGATGAAGCATGTTCGCGCCCTGACTGGGGCAGCGCTTCTGCTCGGCGTCTCGATTCTCGCCGTTCAAGCGCAAACCGTA
>Ga0180009_10002423_pt1 | contig 21932 bp, 19 predicted proteins | sample OS_PC_MetaG_FD_123537 | JGI IMG/M metagenome (GOLD analysis project Ga0180009, IMG submission 123537) | Groundwater microbial communities from the Aspo Hard Rock Laboratory (HRL) deep subsurface site, Sweden - OS_PC_MetaG | ecosystem: Environmental > Aquatic > Deep subsurface > Groundwater...
AGCTCACAGGCCTTCTTCTCTGACTCCAACTTGCGAAACCACTTCCTTGGCCAACTTCCCTGGCGGCCTGGCCCGACAGGACACACAAAATATGCCATCTCCCACTTCGCCGAGAATTGCTGTTCATTTCAAGCCGGACTTGCCCCGGCGACGCACTTCAATTATTATAAGGGAATGACCGGACACGAACCAGCCGACGATAAGGAGAAGGCAATCCATGGCTGACGAGCAAAACTCCTCCACTGGATCGGCGACCGCCCCTCAAGACGCCAAGAGCGTTTTGATCGTGGACGACTCGCCGGTCATGCGGAACATGCTGGCCAAGTTTTTTACGGACAACGGTTTCCATGTGGCCGGCATGGCCGCCGACGGGGTCGAGGCGATCGAGATGTTCGAGAAATACAATCCGGACATCATGACGCTGGACATCATCATGCCCAAGATGCGGGGCACGGAGGTCCTGGAAAAAATCCTGGTCAACTATCCGGAGGCCAAGGTGGTCATGGCCTCTTCGGTTTCCGACGCGCGCACGGTCATGAAATGCCTGAAGATCGGGGCCAAGCAGTATATCCTGAAACCCTACGACGAAGAAAAAGTCATGTTGGCCATCCGCAAGGCCCTGGACATGGGCTGAGGCCTGACCAAGGTTTCGATCGTCCTGCGAGCGGCCGGGGGGAATTGCTGTGGGCATAACAGACGAAGGTCTGGCTGAACTCTTCGAACAGTACAAGGACGAGGTCCGCGAAACCATTGGTACGTTGGACAACGAACTGGTGTCCGTCGAAAGGGACGCGGGCAACAGCGAAGTCATTTTTTCCGTTTTCAGGCATCTGCATTCCCTCAAGGGCTCCTCCAAGATGTTCAACGTCGACAACATCGCTCACATCGCCCACAAGCTCGAAGACCTGATGCAGATCATCGACAAGGACAATTCCATTCTGGGCCGGTCCCCGGAAATCGTGAATCTCCTGTTCCGGGGCAACGACATTTTTCGGGAGATCATGGCCCGCCTGGAAGATAATATTTCCTATGTCAACCTGACTCCGGAGCATGCCCAGTTCATCGAAGAGGTCAACCGGCATCTCGACCGCATTTCGAGAAGCGAAAATGTGTTACTGGAACAGGCCCAGACCTTGTTGGACGAGTTGGAGGCCGTGCTGCCGGCCCTGGAGGCTTCGGAGACGGGTGCGTTGGTCAAGGCTATGAAGAACCTGTCGTCGTCTCTCAAGATGTGGAGCATGGAGACGGCCGATCTGACATATTCCTACGAAGGCCTGGACCTCACGCCGTTCGTCGCGGCTTACGAGGCCGGTCTGAAGAAATTCCAGTCCGGGCGATTTGAAGAGGAGGACATCAGCGCTTTTTTCGGCAATGCGGAGGGCCTGGTCCAGGCGTTGTTCGATGTGGCCGAAGAGGGGATCATGGGCCTGCTCGAGGAACTCAACGACGGGCTGGACATGTACCAGGAAAAGTCCCTGGAGGTCGATCCGATCGTGGTCGAGTTTTTCACGACGTTACTCGGAGAGATCAAGTCCCAGGTCAAGGTCGGGACCAGGGACGCACCCGGACCGGCCGTGGAGTCGGGAGGGCCCCCAAGCGAGATCGCCGCTGCTCCGGGGGGAGCCGGGGGCGGACCGTCGCCGGGCCAGGTCAAAACGATTCGGGTGGATGAACGAAAGATCGATCTGTTTCTGGATTCGGTGGGCAAGCTGATCACCCAGTCGGAAATCCTGAACCATTTGCAGCACGCCTTCAAGGAGGCCGGAATCAACCCGGCCATCGTCCGGGACTTTGCCGCGGTCAACCGGACGATCTCGAACGATATCATCAGCCTGCAACGCTCGATCATGGAAGTGCGCCAGGTCGAGATCGACAATATCCTCAAGAAGTTCCCCCGCCTGGTCCGCGATCTGTCCCACAAGGTGGGCAAGGAAGTGGAACTCGCGGTATCAGGGGAGCGCACGCCCATCGACAAGAGCCTGCTCGACGACGTGGAAGCCGCCTTGATCCATATCGTGCGCAATGCCCTGGACCACGGCCTGGAACCCCCCGAGGAACGGGAAAAATCGGGCAAGAACCGGCGGGGACGGATTCAGGTCGATGTCCGCCAGGAGGAAGCGTCGGTGCTCATCGTGGTGTCCGACGACGGGCGGGGAATCGATTACGGCCGGGTGCTGGACAAGGCCGTCGAACGGGGTACGGTCGCCAGGGATCAGGTCGAGGAGATCACCCAGGAAGAGATTCAGGCCCTGATCTTCCAGTCGGGGATTACGACCAAGTCCGAGGCAACGGATATTTCGGGCCGGGGCGTGGGGCTGGATGTGGTCCAGTCCAACATCAAGAAATGGAACGGGGATGTCACCCTGAAAAACGATCCGGGACAGGGGCTGAAGATCACGATCAGCATTCCGATCACCAATACCCTGCTGACCAAAGAGGCTATTTTGCTCCGGCTGGCAGCCTCGATCTTCTGCCTGCCTCTCGAATATGTTTTGGAGATCGTGACGGTTCCCAGGGACAAGCTGCACCACCACAAGTCGCGGGAGGTTTTCCAGCACCGGGAGCAGGTCATCAACGTCGTAAATTTAAAAGGTATTCTGGGGCTGACCGAACCCGCCCGGGAGGACCGCGCGGGCGACTCCAACACATTCATAATTCTACGGGGGAAGAAGGACAGCCAGCAGGCCATTCTGGCCGACGAGATACTGGGCCAGCAAAAGATCGTGATCAAGGACTTCGAACTCGAAGCCTTCCGCCGGCTACCGTATTACCTGGGGCTGACGCTTATGGGGGACGGTCGGGCCGTGCTGGTTCTGGACGCGGAAAAGATCGTGGAATGAGCCTGGATGTTTCAGTTTTTTCCGATCGGACCCGCGGGCGATGAATCCGGAAGCGGTGGCGCGGCGGGTTGCCGAAACCGCATATGGCCTCAAGCTGACGGAGCCGCCCCGTCCTTCCATCGATGGCCGGGTCAATCTGACGTTTTTCCTGGTGACCGCTACAGGGCCGTTCGTATTGCAGCGGCTTCATCCGATTTTCGGCACGGACGGGGCGGTGGTGGAGAACATGGCCGCGGTGGCCGAGGCGCTGGCCGGCGCGGGACTTCCCGCCCCCCGGGTGGCCAGGACGGTCAGCGGCCGTCTTTGGGCCCGTGATGGAGGTCTTTGGCGGCTGAGCCTGCGGCTGCCGGGTACGGCCGGCGAGGACCGGACTCCGGAACGAGTGGGGGAAGCTGCGCGGTTTCTGGCCCGATTCCACCAGGTTTTGGCCGGAGTCCCGCTGGACCTCCGGCCGCTTCCGCTCGCGGAACACAACCGGAACGGGCCGTCGCCGCCGGATATCTGGCAGGGCCTGGAGGACCTTTATCGAGGAAGCGACCGGTTCGGGCCGGCCGCGCCGGCCCTGGCCCGGGGCCGGGCCTTGGCTGAGGCGGCCCCGTCCATCCCCATGGTCACTCAGGCGGTCCTGCACGGCGATCCGAAAATGGAAAACTTCCTGTTCGACGGCCGGGGCCGGCTGACCGGGCTGATCGACCTGGACACCGTACGCCGCGGGCCGTTGCTGTGGGAGATGGCCGACGCTCTGCGTTCATGGGCCGGGTTGCGACAGGCCGGGGACGAGGTGGTTCTGGACGCGGCCGTATTCGAGGCGGCGATCTCCTCCTACCGCCGGCACGGGCCGGCTTTGACCGTGGAGGAATGGCGGATTCTGCCCGCGGTCGTCGGAGTCCGGGCCCTCGAACTGGCCCGCCGATATCTGATGGACTATTTCGAGGAATCCTATTTTGCCTGGGATCGCCGGCGATACGCGTCTCTGGCCGAGCAGAATCTCATTCGCGGCCGGGGGCTGTTGAGGCTGGTGGCAGACCTGTTTCCGGGGACAACATGAAGCGAGGTTGGAAGGCATGAGCGAGAGCAATTTGAAGGCCCGGGACCGTCTGGTCTTTCCCCTGGACGTTCCGGACTGGGGTGAGGCCGTGCCGTTGATCGAGACCCTCCGGGACCACGTCGGATGGTTCAAGGTGGGCCTCGAGCTGTTCATCAGCCGAGGACCGGAAGCGGTCCGGGAACTGCGGGCAATGACCGGAGGCCGGAACGGCATTTTTCTGGACCTGAAGCTGCACGACATTCCGGCCACGGTCGGCCGGGCCATGGCCGCGGCCGCACGGCTCGGGGCCGACCTGGTGACCGTACACGCCGGAGACGGCCGGGCCATGATCGAGGCGGCCCGGAAGGAAGCGGGGCGGACCAGGGTGCTGGCGGTGACCGTGCTGACCAGCCTGGACCTGGCGGAGGAACTCGGTTTGGCGCCGGCTTATACCGAACCCATGGCCCTGGTCCTGTTGAGGGCCCGGACGGCCTGGGAGGCCGGCTGTCACGGCCTGGTCTGCTCGGGGCGTGAAGTTGCCGCCGTGCGTCAGGAACTGGGGCCCGAGCCCCTGATCGTCACTCCGGGCATTCGGCCCATGTGGTCGTTGGTGGAACGGGACGACCAGCGCCGGGTCGTCACCCCGGCCCAGGCCATCAGAGCCGGGGCGGACCTGATCGTAGTCGGCCGTCCGATCCGGGATGCCGAATATCCGGCCGCGGCCGCGGCTCTGGTGATGGAGGAAATCGTCTCGGCCATGTGAACAGGCGGCCCGGATTGACGGCCTGTCCGGCGCGTGATACAAGTTGGTCCGAAAAAGGAACGCACATATTCAACCTGGGAGACCTCGCTAATGGCGGAAAAGGAAGTCGTGATTATCGGCAGCGGAGTGGGAGGCAGCGCCGTCGGAGCGCTTCTGGCCCAGACCCATGAATACCGCGTTACCTTGCTGGAAAAGAGCCGCCTGATCGGCGGGCGTTTCGCCACGTACGACAAGGAGGGCTTCAAACTCGATGTGGGCTGCCACATGCTGGCCAACTGCGACAAGGGCAGACTGGGCCGGGTGCTGGACATCTGCGGCTGCTCGGATTACGTCAAGTGGAATTACGCCCGCAAGCCCTCGCCGGTTGTTTTTTACCAGGGTGAGCGTCTGCGGTTTCCCTTCGAGGCCCACAAACTGGGGTTTACCGGAGCCGATCTGGAGAACCTGCTTCGGATGCACCGGGACATCATGTCCTTTACACCCGAGGACTACGAACGGTACGAGACGGTAAGCATCCGGGAGTTCGTGAGCCGGTACATGGACAGCGAACTGGCCCAGAGCATGATGGGATTTTTCTCGGCCATCAACTTTGTCACCCGGGACGACGAAACCCCGATTTCCGAATACGCCCTTTGCCAGAAGGAGATTTCGGTCAACAAGGCCCTGGGATATCCGACCGGCGGCACCGGGGCGGTGCCCGAAGCCTACTGCCGGATCATCGAGGAGCATGGCGGCCGGGTCATGACCGGGGCGGCGGTGGACCACATCGTGGTCGAGGACGGCCGGGCGGCCGGCGTGGTCTTGAACGACGGCCGGCGTCTGGCGGCCGATTTGGTCATCAGCAACGCCAGCATCAAGGAGACGGTTTCGGGCCTGGTGGACGAAAGCCACTATCCGGCGGAATTCCTGGAAAAAGTCCGGGGCTACCGGTATAGTTTCAACACCCACGCCATCAAGATCGCCCTCGACGAGCCGATTTCGGACGACACCATGATCCTCTACGTGGGACGGCGGGACATGAACGAGGCGGAGCGCCTGATGGAAGAGAAAGGCGAACTGCCGGACAAGGCCACCCATCTGATGATCCCGATCATTTCCAACCTCGACCCCGAATCGGCCCCGGAAGGCCGGCAGCTCCTCATCGCCGGCGGCAGCTCCAAGCGCCCCCACACGGCCGGCGCGGATACCTGGCGGCGCTGGGAGGCGGCCATGACGGCGGCCTTGGAAGACGTGTGGCCGGACATACGAAAACACATCCTCTGGACCGTGACCACCAGCGCGGAAGACATCAACCACTTCGTCGGTGAAGAGGGCTGCGTCATCGGCATCGGCCAGACCATCGGCCAGGTGGGCCCGGACCGGCCGCCTCTGGTCGATCCCCACGTAGGGGGGTTGTATCATTGCAGCGCGGATACCGGAATGCACGGGATCGGTGGAGAACTGGCCGCCGATTCGGCCTTGCGGCTCTACGAACTGCTGGTTTGACGTGAAGGGCTGCCGCATGGCCGGGGCGCGGGACGTAATCGAACGGGCCGGGGTGGAAAGGCGCTGATGCCCCGTCTGGTCGAGAATGCGCCCCGGGTGGCCCGCCTGATCCGGCTGCTCGATTTTGATCGGGCGGCCTCCCTGGGGCCCTTGCTTCTGGAACTGTCCCTGACCTCGGCCTGCAACTACCGTTGCTACTTCTGCTACGCCCATTCTCATCTCAAGCGGGAGACGGTCCGGCCCGGGAATCTGGCCGAGGATGTGTACGAGGGCCTGATTCGGGATATTCTGGCCCTGAAGGTGCCCGAGGTCAGGCTGGCCGGCAGCGGCGAACCCCTCCTCTACCCGGGCGCCATCCGGATGATCGAACGATACGGGAGCCGGTTCAAGATCAACCTGGTCACGAACGGCCGTTATCTGGACAAGGTCACGCCCCTGATTTTCCGGAACCTGAACAAGCTGACCGTCAGCCTCAACTCGCTGGACCCCGAGGTGCATCAACGGATACACGGGTACGCCGGCCCGAGCCAACTCGAAAACATTCTGGAAAGGACAAGGGCTCTGCTGGCGCTGCCCGACGCCGGACGGAAGCTGCAGATCAACTATGTCCTCTCCGATGACAACCACCAGGAGATCGGCCGGCTGCTGGACCTGGCCCGTTCATGGAACGTCATGTTCTGCATCCGGCCGCTGGCGGTTGACTTCGAGGAGACGCGGCCCAAGAAACTGCCGGAAGCGGCGCGTCTGGACATCCTGGACCGGGTGGATCGCCTGGCGGGGGATGGGCGTCGCCTGCCGCCCCGTTTTCGGGATTCCCTGGAGTATCTGCGTCAGTCGCTTCAGGTTTCCCGGGGCTACAGTCAGGAGGCCGGTCGTTTGCCGCCCTGCTACGCCGGTTTCTACGGTGGGTTTATCGAGAGCAACGGCGACTACAAGATGTGCTGCCATTGCGACCGGGCCGTGGGGAACCTGAACGAGTCCAGCTTCCTCGATCTGTGGCGCAGCCGGGCGGTCCGTCGGGCCCGGTTCAATGCCGCGCTCATGGACCGGACGGGCCGGCCGGTCTGCGGATACTGTTACGACTGTCCCGAAGCCGAAGGCTATTCAGCCCTTTTCCATCGCTACTACATCAGGCTGCCCGGGCTCTACCGGCGAATGATCCGGCATTTCGAGTCCCTGGCGGACTGACTCTCCGGTCCGGCGGGAAGGCCGGACCGGAGAGCGAAAGCGCGATCAGCCGAATATCCCGTTCAGAATATCGACCGCCTCGGACGCATCGTTGGCGTAGTGGTCCGCGCCGATGGTCCGGGCGAAATCCGGGGTGATGGGCGCACCGCCCACGATCAGGGTGACCTGGCCCCGCAGGTCGCTTTCGTTCAGGGCCGCGGCCGCTTTTTGCATTTCCGGCATGCTCGTGGTCAGCAGGCTGGACATGCCTATGACGCGGGCTCCGTTCCGGACCGCATCGACGAAGCGTTCCGGGGGCAGGTCCACGCCCAGATTCTCGATCTCGTAGCCCACGCCTTCGAGCATGATGGCCACCAGGTTTTTACCGATATCGTGAATGTCCCCCTTGACCGTGCCGATGGCAATCTTGACGCCCTTGCCGTGTTCGCCGCTGACCAGGTACGGCTTCAGGGCGTCCATGGCCGCCTGCATGGTCGCGGCCGAACGCATGACCTCGGGGACGAAGTAATCCCCCTTTTTCCACAGTTCGGAAACCGTGTTCATGGCCGGGGTCACGGCCTGATTGACCACGTCCGGAGCGGGAACTCCCCCGGCGATCGCATCGGCCACCAACTGGCCGACCTCCTTTTTCCGTCCGTTGACTACCGCATCGTTGATTTTCGCGATCCAGTCCATCCGTGCCTCCAGAAATGATGACGCGCTGGCGCTCCGCTTCGGGAACGACTACAGGGTGCCGTGTGTATGACAGTAATCCACAAAGGCCTTGATGTTGTCCAATTTGGCCTGGAGGGGTATCTGGCAGCCGGGGCCGATAACGTACTTCAGGTCCTTCGCGGCCAGGTCCAGGCACTTCTGGGCCATGTTTTCCAGGTCCTCCCGACTGCCTTCGACAAAGAGCATGGGGTCCACGTTGCCGATGATGACGGTCTTGCCCCGGCCGACCTCGAAGAGCTTCTCCAGCGAGGAGGGCGCGTCGATGCTCAGTCCGTCCACGCCCAGTTCGAGGACGTCCTCGTAGATCGGGTCCATGTAGCCGCAGATGTGCAGCCCGAGGTGTCCGCCTTCGGCCTGAACGGCATCCACGAGCTTCTTGTGAAAGGGCTTGACATGCTCGCGATAGACCTTGGGCGAGATCATGCTCATGCCGGCCGACGGGTCGCCGACAAAGGCGGTGATGCCGATTTCCTGGGCCGCCAGGCAGCGGGCGATGACTGTATTGGTGGTGAACTCCATCAGGTCGAAAAGGAACTGCTTGTCGTCGTAGATATCCTCCATGGCCTCGTTGGCCCCGCGCAGTTCCAGGGCGAAGCTCCAGGGGCCGCCGATCATGGTGTTGAGATGGTAGTCCGGGAACTCCTTGACCATGCGTTCGCACATGTCCAGGTGGGCGGAGAAGAGCGGGTCTTCCCGGGGCAGGCGGACGCCCCATTTGGGCAGTTTCTCCTTGATGTCGGCCCGCTTGATGCTGGGGGGCTTGCCCATGAGCTTGCGGAAGGCCTCCTGGGCGTCCGGCATGAGGGGGTTCAAGGGCACGAACAGGGCGTCGGATTCAAGTTCATCGACCGTGATCTTGCTGACCTCGATCGCGGCGTCGGGCTGGGTCAGGAACTGCTCCAGGGAGTAGCCCGCCTTTTCCGCGTAATGTCCGCCCAGCAGGAGAAAAACCGGCGTACGATCCGACTTTTCACCCCGGAAGGCCGCTTCCATGCGTTCTTTACCCGTCGGCATAAGACCTCCTCTCGGGTTCAGGCCCCTGATCGGATCCATGGCGCTCAGCGGCGCCGGTTCCCGGCCGGGTCCTGGCATCGTTGTTGACTTTTGTTGCCTCTCGGCAAACGGTTTCATTTTTCCTTGGGGTTCAGAATATAACACTCCCGTCCAGGGCGGTCAAAGCCTTTTTCTCCGTCACGACCGGAGGACCCGTCGGGCTGTTTGAGAAAAAAGGGATTGCCCGCGGCGGGTTCGCCCTTTATATTGATTCGGAAAAGGAATGAGTGCGTGAACGAGGAAGTACATTTCGGAGCACCAACGGTCGCCTCGGGGGCTGACCGGCCGTCGCGGGCCATATTCGCCTTCACCCGCAAGGAACGCAAGATGCTGGCCGCCCTGAAGCCGGGGGGGCGGGACGCGGGCCTGGTTTTCGGCTCGGTCAAGCTGACGGCCTGGCCGGACCTGATCCTGGCCGGCCCGATCCTGGGGGCGCCCCAGGCGGCCATGGTCATGGAGATGTTGAGCCGGCGGGGGGTGCGGGGTTATCTGTCCCTGGGCTGGTGCGGTTCGCTTCAGCCGTCCCTGACCTGGGGCCGGATCGTTTTGGCGGAGACGGCCCTGTCCGAAGAGGGGACGTCTTCGCATTATCCACTGCCCGACGGCGGGTCCGGCGGAGCGGACCCCGAACTGGCCGGGCGGCTGGCCCAGGCCTTGACCGAGCGGGGGCGAGAATTCGTCCGGGGCCGCGTCTGGTCGATCGACGCCCCCTACCGGGAGACCCGGGACAAGATCGACGCCTTTGCGGCCGGGGGGATTCTGGCCGTGGATATGGAGACCTCGGCCCTGATGACCGTGGCCGCCTTCCGGGGGCTGGCCTACGCCGGTCTGCTCGTGGTTTCGGACGAGGTCTGGGGCGACAAATGGAACCCGGGGTTCGGCTCTCCTGAACTCGAGGCCGGCCTAAGCGAGGCGGCTGAAGCGATTCTGGCGGTGTGGGCATGAAAATTCCACCGATCATGGCCATCGACGTGGGTGGTGGCACCCAGGACATCCTGCTTTACGATCCGGACCAGCCGATCGAGAACGCGGTCAAGCTGGTGTTGCCCTCGCCGACGGTCATTGCGGCCCGCCGGGTGGCGGCGGTTACCCGGGCGGGCCGGCCGCTTTTCCTTTCCGGCCGGGTCATGGGCGGAGGGGCGGTGGGCAAGGCCGTCCGGAGTCATATCGAGTCCGGCTTGAAGGTCTTCAGCCTGCCTGATCCGGCCCTGACCCTTCACGACGATCTGGACAAGGTGGCGTCGTGGGGCGTGTCCCTGGTCGAGTCCCGGCCGGACGGGGAGGCCGTGGAGGTCGTATTGGGTGACGTCGATCTGGAGGCCATCGGGGCGACCTTGTCCCGTTTCGAGGTCTCGCTGCCCCAGGTCACGGTTCTGGCCATCCAGGATCACGGATTTTCGCCCCGGGCCAGCAATCGCCTGACGCGATTCGCCCAATGGCGGCGTTTTCTTGACGCCGGCGGGGACATCGGCGGCCTGATTTTCCCCCAGCCCCCGGCCGAACTGACCCGGTGGATCGCGGCGGCCCGGGCCGCGCCGGGCGCTTTTTTCATGGATACGGCCGCGGCTGCGTTGCGGGGCGCCATATTGGACGATTGGGCCGCCGAAAGGCTGGAAGCGGGGCTGTTGGCCGTCAACGTGGGCAACGAGCATACCGTGGCGGCCCTGGTTCGCGGTCGGCGGGTCTGGGGCGTTTACGAACACCACACCGGCCTGCTCGATTCAGCGAGGCTGGCCGACCAGATGGAGCGGTTCGCCGCCGGGGACCTGGCCCACGAGGACGTCTTCGACCAGTACGGGCACGGTGTGGCCTTTCAACCGGGATACCGGGACCTGGCCCCCTTCCATGAGGTGGTCGTGACCGGGCCGAATCGGGCCCTGGCCCTCGGTCTGGGCCGCATGGCCGCACCGTACGGGGAGATGATGCTTTCAGGCTGTTTCGGCCTGGTCCAGGCCGTGCGCGAGCATTTTCAGGACCGATCGGAAAGGGCCGCCGGATCGCACTGAAAGGCCGTTGCCGGTCTGAATAACACCCAAGCATAAAGGAGATCGCCCATGGGAACCAACAATCTCGTTTTCCTCGAGAACATCGAGTGGTTCGATGAAAGCGGGAGCGAAATGATTCATCGGGTTCCGGAAGCCGGTTCCGGAGAGATCAAGCTGGGGGCCCAGCTGACCGTGCGGGAGAGCCAGGCCGCGGTCTTCTTTTATACAGGCAAGGCCTACGATGCCTTCGGACCGGGCCGCCACACGCTGGTTACGGCCAACCTGCCGATTTTGACCAAGATTCTGAGCATCCCCTGGGGCATGTCCAGCCCCTTGCGGGCCGAAGTCTATTTCGCCAACATGAAGGTCTTCACCAACCTGAAGTGGGGCACCCGGGACCCGGTCGCCTTCCGGGACAGCGAGTTGGGCCTGATCCGGCTTCGGGCCTTTGGCATCTTCGACGTGCGTGTGCTCCAGCCCGTGCTTTTCATCAACAGCCTGGTCGGGACCCAGGGCGTGTTCTCCACCGGCGAAGTGGACGAGTACCTCAGCCGGGTCATCGTCTCCCGCTTCAACGACTATATGGGCGAGACCATCGACACGATCTTCAACCTGCCCGGCCGGTACGACGAGTTGTCCGAAGGGTTGAAGAAGCGCCTTCGGGAGGACTTCAGTCATTACGGCCTGGGCCTGACGAATCTGTATATCAATGCCATCACTCCGCCGGTGGAGGTCCAGCAGGCCATCGACGACAAGAGCCGGCTGGGCGTCCTGCAGGACCTCGACCGCCTGATCAAGATGAAGGCGGCCATGGCCATGGAAAAGGCCGCCTCGAACCAGGGGGAGGCCGGGGCCGGTATGGGCCTGGGCCTTGGAATGATGATGCCGGCCATGTTTTCCCAGATGATGCCCGGCGGGGGGGCCGCGCCCCAGCCCGAGACCTTGTGTCCGGACTGCGGCAGGTCGACGCCGGCCGACAGCCGCTTCTGCCCGCATTGCGGGCATCAAATCCTGGTTTACGACCAGTGCGCCGGCTGCGGCAAGAACCTGCCGCCCAACGCCCGCTTCTGCCCGCGTTGCGGCGCCCAGGCCCAGGCCAAGGCCGAGCCCAGAAAATGCCCCCACTGCGGCACGGAAAACCTGACCCGGTCGGTCTTCTGCAATCAGTGCGGTGAAAAACTTTCATGACCGAGGCCTGGCGCGTCAAACACGCCTGTCCCCAGTGCGGGGGACCGGTCGATCTGGGTGAAACCGACCGCCTTTTCGCCTGTCCTTACTGCCGGGTCCGGTTTTACATGACCAGCCAGGATGCGGACCGGTTTTACATCGTCCCGCCCGACCCGGATGCGGAAACCCTCTTTTTTGCGCCCTATTGGCGCTTCAGGGGGTACGTGCTGGCCTGTGTGCCCTATGAGGGCAAAGAGACGTTCATGGACGCCACCATCCGGGCGGTGGCCTCCGACCGCCTGCCGCTTTCCCTGGGCCTGACGACTCAGACCCAGACCCTGAGATACCTGAGCCCGGACACGCCAGGCCGGTTCCTCGAACTCGAACTGTCCCTGGATGACGCCTTGCCCGTCATGGAAGACCGGGCCCGAATCATGGAGGAGACCTTTCATAAAAACTACTTCGGGGAGGCCGTCAGCCTGATCTACGCACCCTTTCTCGAAGCCCGGGACGGGACGATCGTGGACCCCATCCGTAAAAAAAGCCTGGGACCCGAGGACCACCCGCGATCCTACATCGGAAACCCGGGCTGGGAAGTCCGCTTTGTCCCGGCCCTCTGCCCCGGGTGCGGCTGGGACATGGACGGCCCGCGCAACGCCCTGGCCCTGTTCTGTCGCAACTGCCGGCGGGCCTGGGCCGCCGGGCCCGACGGTTTTGCGGAACTGGAATACTATGTCCGGCAGGCCGAGGAAGCGGCCGCCCAGTATTTGCCCTTCTGGCGGCTGGAAGCCGAAATCGAAGGCTTTGACCTGCGCAGCTACGCCGATCTGGTTGCGGCGGCCAATCTGCCCAAGGTCATCAAGCCGGAATGGAACGACCGGCCTTTCTATTTCTGGACCCCGGCCTTCAAACTGCCCGGGCCCCTTTTCAAAAGGCTGGCCCGCAACGCGACCATGGCCCAGCCCCGGGCCGAGGACCGCTCAGCGGAGGTGACCGCCCCCCTGCAGCCGGTGACCCTGTCCTCCCATGAAGCGGCCGCCATCATGAAAAGCCTGCTGGCTGAAATCGCCAGCGCCAAGCGCAAGGTGTTGCCCAAGCTGCCCGATATTCAGGTCACCCTTCGCCGGACGCGCCTGGCCTATTTCCCCTTTCAGGCCGTGGGCAACGAGCTTTATAATTCCGACATGCAGTTGACCGTCAATCAGGGCCTGGTCGGCTGATTTCAATATCTTTGCGGAGGATGTTCGCGGATTCAACCCAGGCCCCAAATGTGCTATGATCCAGGGCCGAATACGATGATTTAACCCGAATTTTGCGGTTGGGTTCGTAGCGAGGCGTCGAAATGCATAGCGAAACGCGGAGTTGGACCGGCTTGGGGCCGAGGGCGTATCATACGATACGTCGAGGTCAAAAAGCGGGAAATGAGCGTTGCCGCACGCATTTCGGCGCCGCGGTAGATAACAACCGCAAAATACGGGTTTAACCCAAACCCGTTCATTCCGACCGTTCAAAGGGGGCGACCGATGCCCAGAACCATGCTGATCGTCATCGAATCGGAGCTTTTAAGGAAGATCGTCTCCAGTTACGCCTTGGCCGAGTTGAGCGACGTCATTGCGGAAGAGGCCGTCTCTTTCCGGTCGGGCATGGAAAAACTGGCGATCAAGCAGTACGACGTGGTCCTCGCCACGGCGGAACTGAACGAAGGGAGCGGCCGGGAGCTGTTCGAGGGCATGAAGCTGCTCGAGGCCAACGCCACGACCCCCTTCGTCCTCATCACTTCGACCCATTCTCCGGACGAGGATCGGAGGCTGGACGAGGCCGGTATCGACTATCGGCTCCGCGCCCCCTATACCAGCGTGGACCTGGCCCGGGTGGTCAACGAAGCCACCCAGCCACGGGCCAAACGCATTCATGACCGGTACGCCATTCCCAAGACCCTGGCTCTGATCCAGGTCAAGGACCTGAGCGTGACGGCCAATGCGATCAACTTCAGCCGGGAAGGCGTGCTCTGCGAACTGACCTACCGGGACGACCTGGCCCGACCCCTTCGGCCGAATCGCCTCGAGATTATTTTTCCCGAAGAATACGGCGGCCGGCGGGCGGAAGACCTGATCGGGATCGTGCTCCGCTTCGAGGTCATGACCTGGACGGCCGACCACGTACCGGAGTTCGTCCGGGTGGCCTGGCGCTTTATCGAAATCCCGGACCCGGCCCTGGAAATTCTGGATGATGTCCTGGATCGGGTAGACCAGGAATTCAGCCTGGCCGGCGAGCCCAAGGAATAACGACCCCATCGGTCCGAGTGGAAATGGTTCATGAAAACATCCGATACAGTCCAGGAACGAATCGCCCATCTGACCTCCGATATCGAAAGGCACAACCGGCTCTATTACCAGGATGACGCCCCGGAGATTTCGGACGACGAATACGACCAGTTGTTTCGCGAACTCAAGGACCTCGAAGCGGCCTATCCGGAACTGGCCGCCCCGGATTCCCCGACCCGGCGCGTGGGGGCCGATCCGGTGGAAAAGTTCGCTCAGGTCCGGCACCCCACGCCCATGCTCAGCCTGGACAATGCCTTTACCAGCGAGGAAGTCCGGGACTTTGACGCGCGGATCAAGCGGTTTTTAGGACAGGACGGGCCGATTGCCTACCTGGTCGAACCCAAGATCGACGGCGTGGCCATCGAACTGGTTTATGAAGGGGGCCGGCTGGTCCAGGCTTCGACCCGGGGCAACGGTCTGGTCGGCGAGGACGTGACCACCAACATCAAGACCATGCAGGCCGTACCGCTGAATCTGGTCAAAAGGCGGAAACTGCCTATTCCGGACCGGCTCGAAGTCCGGGGCGAGGTCTATATGCCCCTGGAGGCCTTCGAGAAGCTCAATGAGGCCCGCCGGGCCAAAGGCGAACCGCCTTTCGCCAATCCGCGCAACGCGGCCGCCGGTTCCCTGAGACAATTGGACCATCGGATCACGGCCCGACGGCGCCTGAGCATGTTTTGTTACGCCGTGGCCCGGCCCGAGGCCCTGGGGGTGGAGACGCAGTACGAACTGCTCCAGGCCCTCAACTCGTGGGAACTGCGAGTCAACCTCAATCCGAACGACCTGGAGGTCTGCGAGGACCTGGATCGGATATTCGATTTCTACCGTCGCCTCGAACAACGCCGCGAAGAACTGCCCTTCGAGATCGACGGGATGGTCATCAAGGTCAATGACCTGGCTCTTCAGTCCCGCCTGGGAGACACGGCCCGGAGCCCGCGCTGGGCCATGGCCTACAAGTTCAGCCTGGTCGGGGCCGAGACCGTGGTCGAGGCCATCGACGTCCAGGTCGGCCGAACCGGGGCCTTGACGCCCGTGGCGATCATGACGCCGGTCCGGATCGGCGGGGTGATGGTCAGCCGGGCCACCTTGCACAACGAGGACGAGGTTCGGCGCAAGGACGTCCGGGTCGGGGACACGGTGGTCGTTCAGCGGGCCGGAGACGTCATCCCGGAGGTGGCGGGCGTGGTCGGGGACAAGCGTCCTCCCGGGACCGTGCCCTTTGCCATGCCCGAGACCTGCCCGTCCTGCGACGCGCCCGTGGTCCGCCTGCCCGGTGAAGCCGCCCTTCGTTGCGACAATGCCTCCTGCCCGGCCCAGATACGGGAACACCTGTACCATTTCGGTTCCAAAAACGCCCTGGACATCGACGGCCTGGGCGGCAAGCTTATCGACCAGCTCATGGACAAGGGGCTGGTGTCGAGCCCGGCCGATCTGTACGATCTGACCCTGGAACAACTGGCCGACCTGCCTCGCATGGCCGACAAATCGGCCCGCAACCTGTTGGAGGCCCTGGAACGCAGCCGCCGAACCACGCTGGAGCGTTTTATTTACGCCCTGGGTATTCGGCACGTCGGCCGGGGGCTGGCCCGGGTGCTGGCCGAGCGTTTTCAGGCTCTCGAACCGTTGCGCCGGGCGGAAATCGAGGAACTCGAGGCCATTGATGAAATCGGACCCAAGGTGGCGGCCAGCCTGGTTTCCTTCATGTTGAATTCCCGCAACCATAGCCTGATCGAACGCCTGCTGGATATCGGTTTCACGCTCGAGCCGCCAATGGGAAACACCGGTCGGCTGGCCGGCCGGACTTTTGTCCTGACCGGGGCCCTGGAGGGCCTGACCCGGGCCGAGGCCAAGGCCCGGATACAGGCGGCCGGCGGAAAAATATCCTCGAGCGTCAGCCGGAACACGGATTATCTGGTCGTGGGGGACAAACCGGGCCGCAAGGCGCGGGAGGCGGCCGAACTGGGCGTGGCCGTTTTGGACGAAAAGGCGTTTGTCGAACTATTGAAGGAGTAGCCTGTGCCTGACATCCGCGCGCACCTGGTTATCGCCGGGCGGGTCCAGGGAGTGGCCTTTCGCTATCATACCCGGGACCAGGCCAATCGCCTCGGCTTGACCGGCTGGGTCAAGAATCTGCCCAGCGGCGACGTCGAGGCTGTTTTCGAAGGCCTGGAGTCGGCCGTGGAGGAGATGGTCCAATGGTGTCACGCCGGCCCCCCCTCGGCCCGCGTTGACCGGGTCGAAATCCGGCGTGAGCCGGCCGCCGGGCGATTTCGGCGTTTCGAGATCGTGTTTCACTAACCCGAACCATTCATGAGGTTTCGCGGCGAGGCGGTTTTTTTCGCCGAGGTGGAAAGCAACCGCAAAATCCGGGTTTAAATAAATAATCGATTTTTTCGTAAGTTCCTTCCCCTTACCATGGAATCGCGGCTAGGAGAAGGAAACGCGAAAGCACCTTGGCGGTCATACCCGCATTCGAGTCAACGAGGAAAAATCGCTCGGGATTTCGACGGCCTTCCCGGCCGGAGAACCATCCATGTTTCCCCTTGACAAAATGACGGTTGGGTAGTTAACTTGTTTTTCAAGGGTAAAAAAGTGAACCCTTGACCGAAACGGAATATGTCCCCGAGAACGGACGATAACGGTCAATATACGTCCGGGTGACTTGGGGATTGATGTCAAAAAAAACGAACCAAGGAGAGATGATGCCGAGAAAAAAGATTGTGGATGGCGAAAAACTGATCAGCGCCGTGGAATCGGAAATGCGCGCCGCGGAGATCATGGAGAAGTTCGATATCAAGACTTCCTCTCAACTCAAGGCGCTTTACCTGGACGCGCTGGTTTCCGTGGGGCGTGTGCCCGGGCTGCCTGGCCGGGCCCTGAAGGACTCCCCGGATGACGTCATGGACGAGATCAAGGTCAACAAGCGGGGCAGCCTGGTCTTGTCCCGAAAAATGGTCGATCTGTTGGGTTATAATATCGATGATACCTTCATGGTTCGAAAGACCAAAGCCGGTCTGAACATTAAAAAGGTTGAAGCTTAATTTAGGTGTTTGAATCACCGGGAATTCGGGGAATCGGGCCGTATTGCGAAGCGGTTGAGGAAGTTCGGTTCATCGATTCAAGGAGTGATTCACTGTTTTTTTTAAAGAAATGACGTCAAACGCTCTGACGAAATCTTCGGAAGGAGGGTGCCATGTCTAAAAAAGTGATCATCACGGCTGCATTGGCCGGTGCCGGTACATACAAGCAAAATAACCCGGCGGTTCCCTATACGGTCCAGGAGTTCGTGGATGAGGCGTACAAGGCCCATCAGGCCGGGGCGGCCATGGTCCATGTCCATGCCCGTCAGGACGACGGGGTTCCGACCCATGAAATCGACCGAATCCGGGCCACTCACGACGCCATCAAGGAGAAATGTCCGGACCTGATCGTCAACCTGAGTTCCGCGGTGGGCTACGGCAAGACCCCGGAGCAGCGGATTGCCCAGATTGTGGCGATCAAGCCGGAAATGGCCTCCCTGAACACCAACACCATGAACTTCAGCATCGTGGACCGCAAGGCCGGGACGATTATTTTCGACGGGGTGTTCGAGAACACCTTTACCATGCTCCAGGACTTCGGCAAGGCCATGGAAGAGAACGGCGTCAAACCCGAAGTCGAGTGCTATGACATCGGGGGCCTGGATAATTTCCTGCTGGTGTCCAAACAGGGCTTTTTCAGCAACCCGGTCAACATCAACTTCGTCTGGGGTGTTGCCGGTGGCCAGAGGTTCCGTCCGGACTCCTTCCTGACCATGGTCCACGCGCTGCCGCCGGGGGCCAACTACACGACCTGCGGGGTGGGCACGGACCAGTTCCCGTGCAACATGCAGTCGTGCCTGATGGACGGACATATGCGAGTCGGTCTGGAAGACAACGTGCGTCTGCCCAATGGCGACCTGGCCAAGGGCAACTACGAGCTGGTCGAGTGGGCGGTCCAGGTGGCCCGGTTGATGGGCCGGGAGCCGGCCACACCCGACGAGGCTCGGGCGATCATGGGGTTGAAAAAGAAGTAGAACCGCGACGTTCGGCCTGGAGGGCGAGGCCCTCCAGGCCGATTTCGACCACCTCGATGCGGCCTGTCAGAAACAGATATCCCGCCTCTTTTCCCGAATCTCGGACGACGCCGCGAGGGAGTGGACAGGCGGCGGGACGGGCCTGACCCGTCCCGCGACGGGCCCGGGAACGGGCCTTTTGTTTTCGAGCGGTCGATTTCTCGGGAATGTCCGGAGGCCTTGCAACGGATAAATAATACACTGACGACCTGAAATTGCCGCTTTTGCGGCCACTATCCGCCGAGCGCTCCGGGAGCGCGCAAATCAGGAGGCATGATACATGACGCTGAAGTCCAGTCAACAATATCTCGACAGCATCAGGGCCCTGAAGCACCGGGTCTTCGTTCAAGGCCAGACGGTGGACAGCATACCGGACAACCCGATTGCCGGGCCCGGGGCCGAGGCTTTGGCTGAAACATACGCCCAGGCTGAAAAAAACGAGGAGCTTTTCACGGCCCGCTCCCATCTGACCGGAGAAAAGATCAACCGTTTCACCCACATTCAGCAAAACGTCGAGGACCTGGTCAAAAAAATCCTTATGCTGCGGGACATGGGACGCCGGACCGCCTGCTGTTTTCAGCGGTGCGCTGGTCTGGACTGCATCAACGCCATGTATTCCACGACCTACGACATCGACCAGGCCAACGGCACGGTCTATCACGAGCGGTTCAAAAAGTGGCTCGAACGTCTCCAGTCCAACGACCTGGTGCCCGCGGCATGCATGACGGATACCAAGGGTGATCGCAGCCTGCCGCCGCACAAACAGCCGGACCCGGACCAGTACCTGCACGTGGTCGAACGACGCGATAACGGTATCGTCGTCCGGGGGGCCAAGATGCACATCACCGGCGGCGTCAATGCCCACGAACTGGTCGTCATGCCGACCCGGGCCCTGACCGAAGCGGACAAGGACTTTGCCGTCTGCTTCGCCATCCCGGCCGACACCGCCGGAGTGACCATGATTTACGGCCGCCAGCCGTCCGACACCCGGCGCCTCGAGAAAAACCGTCCGGACGTGGGCAACCTGTTCTACGGCGGCTGCGAGGCCCTGGTCGTGTTCGACAACGTATTCGTGCCCGAGGAACGCATCTTCATGAACGGCGAATACCCCTTTGCCGGCAAGCTGGTCGAACTGTTCGCGGCCAACCATCGCGCCAGTTACGGCGGCTGCAAGGTCGGCGTGGGGGATGTGCTGATCGGCGCCACGGCGGCCATCGCCGAGGCCCAGGGCACGGACCAGGCCTCCCATTACAAGGACAAGCTGGCTGAAATGGTTCATCTCAACGAGACCCTTCACGCGGCGGCCCTGGCCTCGGCGGCCCAGGGCAGCCAGACCCCGTGCGGGTCCTTCGTCGTGGACCCGCTCCTGGCCAATGTCTGTAAATTGAACATCACCCGGTTCCCCTTCGAGATATCCCGGCTGGCCCAGGACATTGCCGGAGGCGTCCTGGTGACCATGCCCTCCCTGGAGGATCAGGCCAATCCGGAGATCGGGGAATACGTGAAAAAATACCTGGGGGGCAAAGCCGGATTCGACGCCGAAAAGCGCATGCGCATCCTCAGACTCATCGAGAACATCACCCTGGGCACGGGCGCGGTTTCGTATCTGACCGAATCCATTCACGGCGCCGGGTCGCCCCAGGCCCAGAAGATCATGATCACCCGGCTGGCGGACATCCCGGGTTCCAAGGCCTGCGCCTATCATCTCTGCGGCCTGGATGACTGAAACCCGTTCCCTTTCAAAGAGGGAGCAATCGAATCGGTCATTGGGAAGGTAGTGAAGCCAACTGTCTGGAAATAAAATGACCTGCTTGGCCGTTTCGCTCCGCGCAATGACCTTTGTGGATTCAAACCTGGTATGAATCCGGTCGACGGGTTGCCATTCGGGTCGCGGTCCGGTCTCTTTTCGGGACGGACCGCGATCCGGCTTCGAGGACGGTCCGGGGTGCGCCATGGACCGGGAGTGTGAAATTTCATGTTAGAGGAAAGAATCGAAACGATCCGGGCCGGGCGGGAGAACGGCAGCGACATGATCGTGAGGGTCGAGTTGCCTTCCGGTCTTGAAATCTACGGCCTGGCCACGCGGAACGTGTACGATGGTGAATGGGACAACGGGCCGACCTGGAACTACGTCGTGCTGGGCGACCAGAAATTTCTGGTGGACACCGGCCGTTTCGGCCAGGGGCCGGCTCTGTTGGAAATGATGGCCGAAATCGGCCTGTCCGGCCGGGACCTGGACTTCGTCGTCATCACCCACGGCCATGAGGACCACGACGGTGGACTGAACCACATCGTCCGGACGACCGGGGCCTCGGCCCGGGCGCATCGCATTTACGACCGCATGACCCGGCTTTATCCTGACGACGCCCCGTCGGAGGCCAAGAAAAACTTCCCGGCCTCCTGCTGGCACTGCGTCATGCCGATCGAGTTTTCCAGCAAGAACTGTATCGCCTATCACCAGGAGGTCAGCGGCACGGTCATCGACGGCCTGGACGGGAACGAGGAAAACCTGGGCGAGGCGGTCCGGGTCCATCACGTGCCCGGACACAGCCCGGACTGCCTGGCCTTTGTCGCGGCCGGGGAGGCGATTATGGTCGGGGATGCCGTGCTGCCGGAGGTCACGCCCATTCCCACGACGGAACGTTATTTCGATCATGTCAAGGGCGTTCTGGGGGCGGAATACACCGATTTCAGCGGCGTCTGCGGCCTGAGAACCTTTATCCGTTCCCTGAAAAAGCTGCGGGCCATCGGCCGGGACCATCCCGGCATTGTCGTTTTGCCGGCCCATCGGCTGTTCTACCGCAACCAATGGCATGACCTCGATCTGGCCGGCCGGGTGGACGAACTGATCGGACATCATATCGACCGCTGCGCGGACGTGCTGCGCATCCTGGCCTCGGGACCCAAGACGGCCCGGGAAATCGCGGCGGAACATTTCGAGGAACGTCTGCTCAAAGGCCTTGGCTCGGTCATGGCCGAAAACGAGATCAACAGCCATCTCGAGCTGCTGGTGGCGGCCGGCGACGTGCAGCCGGCGGAGGACGGACGCTGGACCGCCACGGGCGGCCACGGGTTCGAAGCGGTTATCGAGTCTCTGGAGGCCGCCTGATGACCGGGGCGGCGGCCGGCTTGACCAGGACGACCTTGGCGTCGTCAGGCGCGTAAAAGTCGTCGAAAAAGGCGCACTCCCGGTAGCCCGAGGCCAGATAGAAGGCCCGGGTGGGCAGGTACTGCTCCCGGGAGGACGTTTCGACGTAAATCCGTCCGCCATCTGATTGGGACACGCTCGTTTC
>Ga0180009_10002424_pt1 | contig 21931 bp, 17 predicted proteins | sample OS_PC_MetaG_FD_123537 | JGI IMG/M metagenome (GOLD analysis project Ga0180009, IMG submission 123537) | Groundwater microbial communities from the Aspo Hard Rock Laboratory (HRL) deep subsurface site, Sweden - OS_PC_MetaG | ecosystem: Environmental > Aquatic > Deep subsurface > Groundwater...
AAATATCAAATATCAAATATCAAATATCAAATATTAAGTATTAAGTATTATCGGAGTGCTTATTCGAAAAGTTTTTCCTGAGGAAAAAGATTTTTATAACCGGGTAGCAAAACATCCGCTTCAAAGCTGGGAGTGGGGAGAGTTTAAAGAAAGTACCGGAATGAAGGCGGTTCGCCTTGGTGTTTTTGAAAAAGATAAAATGGTTGACGGACTTCTGGTTCTGTTTCGTCAAATTCCTAAAACCTCTTTTTCCGCCGGCCAATTACTTAAGGGGAGTTTGCCGATCCAGGAGTATATTAACGCCTTAAGCGGGTTGGCCCGAGAGCAAAAGGCGATTTTTATTAAAATCGAGCCTTCATATATTGTGCGGCGTTGGAAAAACGAAAAAGGGGAACCGGAAAAAATTCCGTTCGAAGACCGGCAGGTGGATTTGGAAAAAATAGGCCTAACCGAGTCTGCTAAGCCCCTTTTTGACCCTTACTCGTTTATTTTAAATTTGACTAAAACTGAAGACGAGTTACTTTCCAATATGCATAGCAAAACCAGATACAACATTAGATTGGCCGAAAAAAACGGTGTTACCGTTGAGGAAAAAAGTGACGATCAGGGTTTAGAAATTTTTATTTCCCTGCTCCAGAAAACCCTAAGGAGACAAAAATTTTATATGCACTCTCCCGATTATTTTAGGAAAATGTGGCAGATTTTGTTCCCGGCTAAAATTTCGCACATTCTGCTGGCTAAATATAAACAAGAAGTGCTTGGCGCTTGGATGCTGTTTACCTGGAAAGACACGCTTTTTTATCCTTACGGGGCTTCTAATTCAAAACACCGTGAGCTGATGGCTTCCAATTTGCTTTGCTGGAAAGCGATTTTGTTTGGTAAGCAAAATGGTTGTCACCATTTCGACCTTTGGGGCGGTTTGGGGCCGGATGCTGACAAGAATCATCCCTGGTATGGTTTCCATCGTTTTAAGTTAGGTTACGGGCCGGACTTGGTTGAATACAGCCCCAGTTGGGATCTGATTACCAATCAGTGGCTTTACCAGGGTCTGCAATGGGCCGACTCTTTAAGGTGGAAGCTGCTCAGGCTGAGAAGAAGACTGCCTTTTTAGTTTCCCATTTAACCGTTTAGGCCATTTAACCCCTAAACACTTCTCTGTTTGAAGCTTAGCTTAGTCTTTGGCCTCAATCTCATCATTCCGACCCGCCTCTGTCAAGCCTTCGGCGGGGACTTGCGCCTGAATTCGATCCTGGAAGCGAAAGAGGGGTGGATTGAAACGATCCAGTGTCGTGATTTTCCCTGCCGTCATTCTGAGCGTAGCGAAGAATCCCCTTATCCAGACAAATTGCCCAAACGAGGGGGATCCTTCGTTGTTAGAACTTCCTCAGGATGACGTGACGGCCGGAGCAACCTCGTCATTCTGACCCGCCCAAAGCTACGCAGTTGCTGGCGGGGAAAAATCCCCACGGTAGAGTGATTTGCCGTTCCCACTCGTGGGGATCCATTCTTATAACATTAAAGACAGCGATCGCTGTGTTTAATGTTATAAACCAACCGGAACGGCCCAGATTCAGGTATAATTGCTTTTGTGTTAATAGACGAAATCGAAGTTTCCATTAAAGCCGGCCATGGTGGTGTCGGCAAAGTCTCCTTTGGGCCGGGACTGAGATCCGGTCCTGACGGGGGTAACGGCGGCAAGGGCGGTGATGTTTACGCTCTTGGGGTGAACAACCTTTTTATTCTGAAAAGATATCTCCAGTTGAAGGCTTGTTCCGCTGAAGATGGCAAAGCGGGCGGAAAAAACCAGAAGACTGGGGCAGGGGGCGAGGATTTTGATTTAATTGTCCCCAAAGGTTCTTCTTTGTCGGACATAGATACCGAGAAAGTTTTTGAAGTTGAAAAAGAAGGCCAAAGAATTCTTTTGGCCAAGGGCGGTTTAGGAGGCAAGGGCAACTATGAGTTAAGATCCCCTACCAATACTACCCCAAAGTACGCCCAGCCGGGTTTACCCGGACAAAAAAGGAATCTGAAAATAATTCTGAGACTGCTCGCCGATATTGGTTTGATCGGCTTGCCTAATGCCGGTAAAAGCAGTCTTCTTAATGCATTGACTAATGCCAGAGCTAAAACAGCTAGCTATCCATTTACTACCCTTGAGCCTAATTTGGGAGACTTAAACGGCAAAATTATTGCCGATATTCCCGGGTTAATCGAAGGCGCTTCCGAGGGAAGGGGGTTGGGAATTAAGTTTTTAAAGCATATTGAAAAAGTAACCTTATTAATTCATTGCTTGTCATTGGAGGCTGACGATTTAGCCAAAGACTATCAGGTAGTTCTTGACGAACTGAAGAGGTTTAATCCTCAATTGCTCAGAAAAGAGCAGATTGTGGTTTTGACTAAGACTGATTTAGTAACGGAAAAGGAATTGGGAAAACGGATTAGAACCTTTAAAAAAACTAATGCCCATGTTTTTCCCACTTCAACTTACGACCCGGATAGTTTCGAGAAGCTGAAAAAGTTCTTGTCAACTTTTTCCTATCCAGCAGTGGAGACATAATCTTTCCTTCGGCAATCCAATGGCATCAATCATGTCATTTACTGTTTGAAATCTCAGGGTGGTTACCCCAAGTTCTTTTCTCATCTGATCAACCATTTTTCGATATTGTTCGCTTTTTTCGTTAAGGAAACTTTCTAAATTAATTGATTTACCTCTTTTGCCGAACACCTTTCTGATCGCCCTTCTGGCGGCCAGTTCCTTTTTGGTCCGGGTGGAAAAAAGGTAAGCGCAAGGGAACATCAGCGGTGGGCAGGCGATTCTAACATGTATTTCCTCTGCGCCATAACGCCAAAGCTTTTTAATGGCTTGGTTTTTAAGTTGAGTACCTCTGACGATTGAATCGTCGCAGATAATGATTTTTTTACCTTTAATAATTTTTTCTATGGCAATCAGCTTCATTTGGGCAATTTTATCCCTTACCTTTTGGGATGGTGGCGTGTAACTTCTGCCGTATCCTGGGGTATATTTAACAAAAGCCCGCCGGTAGGGGATGCCGGCGCCAATGGCATATCCTAAACCATGGGCGATACCGGAGTCCGGAATGCCGGTAACAAAATCTGCTTTGAGATTATCTCTTTTGGCTAAGTTAATACCGCACCTTTCTCTGACTGCTTCCACTGATATGCCATTGTAAGATGAGGCGGGATAGCCAGTATAGATCCATAAAAAAGCACAAATGCTCTCTTTTTTTGCACCGGCAAGTATTGTTTTTATACTGCCTTTGGTGTCAATTAAGACTACCTCTTTCGGTCCGAGTTCTTTTACCAAATGATAGCCTAAATTAGGAAAAGAACAGCTTTCCGAGGCAATAGCAATGTCTCGATTTCTTCGGCCGACGGCCAAACCGGTTCTTCCTTGTTTGTCTCTGGCAGCATAGATGCCCTCTTTGTTAAGCAGTAGCAGGGAAAGAGAGCCTCTAACCTTTTCAAAAAGGTATTTTATCCCCTCAATGACACTTTCCTTTTGAGCGATGATCTTTCCCGCTACCTCAGTAGGATTGATCGTCCCTCCGCTCAGCTCGGAGAAGCTGCCGCCCGTTCTCATAACTTCCCTGGCTAATTGTTTTTTGTTGCTGATAAAGCCAGAGGTGGCCAGAGTAAAGGTACCAAAAGAGGAAGAGATGATAATCGGCTGGGGCTCGTTATCGCTGATTACCCCGATACCGATCCGGCCGGCCATTTTTTCGATTTCATCAGCAAATTTTGATTTAAATTGAGAGACGGAGATATCATGAATACTCCGATAAATCCGGTGATTTAAGATCGCCAACCCCGCTTTTTGAGTGCCCAAATGGGAGTGATAGTCGGTACCGTAAAAAAGGGTGGCAGAACAATTTTTTCTTTCTACTAAACCGAACAAACCGCTCATATCTTAGACTATCAGTCTGAACTTATCTTTTCCAGTAGTTATAAGTGTTTTTTATATTTGAACCAAGAAAACCATGGACTGTTGTGTCCCGCAGTGGCGGGATTAGTTTTTGGAGATTCAATTTATCGCCGGAGGAGAATTTGTTTGCTGTCTTTCCAAGGAACAAAAGGGACAATCCGAAAAAGGCAGATAGCCGATTTTAGTCCACTTTCTTGGTGAGGCGGGCATTAATCAAGAACGTCTTTGAGGTCGACGGTTTGCCTGATTGATGATGTGTTCGATTTCCTCAGGGGAAGGATCAGGAGTTTGTTCTCTTATTCGTTCTATCTCTCTTTCGCTAAGGAGTATTTCTTCACGAGTAATTCTTTCCCAGAGTTTTCGATAGAAAGCTCTCGTTTCTTCTGAAGGTGGTGCCGGTGGAGCAGGTCTTACTTTCTTTAGAAGTCTGTCGATCATTGGTATTGGTATTTTAGTTAATCTTGCGTCGTTAATTTAAGATTTTCAGAATTCTATCAAAAAATCGAAAAATTGAAAGCTTTATTTCTACAGACTATCACTTGCTAACTTTTTACCCTTCTATTTCATTTTGTGCGCCCGGAGGGATTCGGACGGTGGTTGGTCTCAAGCCTTTAATGCTTTCTATCGGATTAATAGTTTTTCCCGAGTTCCACTTTTTTCTCAAACTTTTTTTGCGGGGGTCCTCACCCTCCTGCCGCAGCTGAAGCCGAGTTAGACTCGGTGCGCCCGGAGGCCTGCCCGTTCTTATCGTTCGCCTTTTCAGTATTATTCATACACGGCTCACGTTGCGAACTTGGGCGGGTATAGATTCTTACAAGGGATCCTCGCTCATCCAGACAAACAAAAGAAAACCTCCTCAAAAAGAGAAGGTTTTCTTTTGTGCGCCCGGAGGGATTCGGACCCCCGACCCTCCGCTTAAGAGGCGGGTGCTCTACCAGGCTGAGCTACGGGCGCAAATAAACTTATTATTTTAAAAAAACTTTTTCAAACTTCAAATACTTTTTCCCCGCCTCGCATTCTCGGCGGGACCGGACTGCCTGCCTTCGTTTGCTTTTCGCCTTTTGGGTACTGTTCGTACACGGCTCAAAGTGCACTTTTCGGCGGGTAAAAACTACGGGCGCAAATAAACTTTTCAAACGGTCAACCGATTATATCAAATAACCCATCTATTCAGGAACTATTTTGCGGTAGAAAGAATTTTTACTGGAAGGTCGCTGTTTTGTTGTTTACTCACGCGCCGGAGTCTGTCGCTGGCAATATAAAAAATTAGCTTTGGAAATTACCACTGAAGTGGGACCGGTCAACCTCGGCTTAAGGCGGTTCGAACCCCAGTGTTAAAATATACTTACCGATATGAACGTTGAACAAAATCTAATATCAATTAAAAGCTTTTTGTTTGAAGGAAGGGAACAACCCGTTTCCTTTGTGGAGACGATGCACATAGTTGATGGTGTGGATTGTGATGTTTACACATTCGATGGCGATTCCACTAAAGACTTGGGGATTATTAGAATTGTGCCTGGCAATAAGACCCCTTTGCAGAGGGTGTTGAAAGGCGATAGAACTGTCGAGGGTTATCTTTCCGGAAAAGGGAAACTTACAATTACTAAGCCAGACGGAAAACAGCAAATTTATGAAGTAAATGAAGAATTAAAAGAACCTATTGTTGTCACGGTCGCAATTGGTGAACTAATGCAATGGGAAGCTGACACAAGTAGCAACTTGAAAGTATACGAAATTTGCTTTCCGCCTTACGAAGACGGAAGATACGAAAATATTAAGTAGGATTAATCGCAAGCTCGGGAAGATAGAAAGACTGTTGTGGCACCATAAAATAGGTTCTAACTCTGTTCACAATTCGCAGGAGAAGTGATTGAGTTGGTTTGGTGGACGAATCTCGTTCGTCCGATCATCAACATAACTCGACGATCGTCTAGTTATGTTGATGATTAAAACCCAAAACCTCTTTTAATTCCAAGCCTCGCAAAGAAGTTTAAATTCGCAAAAAGTACAGGGAAAGGGTGTTCCCGGTGTCGGAGGAAAAGAGCTCCGATGAATCTGTCTGGCGATTTCAATAATGTCTTTTCTGAGTTGGTCGATTTGCTCCGGAGTTCTTTTGGTGGAAATTTTCAGGTTTTCTTTGAGAAAATAAAGACTGAGAATTATCCGGTCAATCGGCCGGTGGAAGGGAAACTGGCTGATGTTGATAGTGGCCAAAGCGTAAAGGGTCAGTTGTTTATCATTGTCAACCTGTTTTTGATCGGGGATATTGCCGCCGGTTTTGTAGTCAATGATTTCTACCCGGTTATCGGGCAAAATATCTGCTCTGTCGATAATACCGCCCAATTTTAACGCCGGATTTATTTTAAACGAAAAAGTCTGTTCCAAAGCGGCCACTTTTGGAAAAATTTTGGTCTTGACTTCTTTTTGATAATAATCTTTTAGCATTCGGACCGCCTCGTTTTTTGACTCCCACTCATGCCTTTTGGATTTAAACCCGATTGACTGCCAGTTTTCCTCTAAAATTTTTAAAATTCTTTTTTCGGGCAGAACTTTATTTTCTAAAATTTGCTCCTGGTAAAATTCTTTTAAGGTCCGGTGAATGGTGTTTCCGGCGGTTTGGGGTCCGCTCGGAAAAGTGGGCAGTCTTAATTGGTATTTGTATTTGTATTGCAGGGGACAAGTGTTAAATGAATTAATCTGCGAGTGAGAAAGGTAATTCACCGGCGGGTTAACGATTTTTTCTTTTTCAGGCTCGGGCTGTTTTTGCCAGCTTAAAAGCGAAATTTGAGGATCCGGTTTTATTCCGTCGATTAAATCGGTGTTTTTGCCGAATTCTTCTCCTACCGCCTCGGCGGCAAAAGGAGAAAGTTTTTTCTCTCTTTTAGCCTCTTCTCCGTAAAATTTAGCGCCGGTGAAATAGAGAATATCCTTAGCCCTAGTCATGGCAACATAGAAAAGCCGCCTTTCTTCTTGTTCATGAGCGTCGCCTTCGGGCAGAAACTCCTTGATTAACGGCTGGGGAATTGGTATTTGCTCCCGTCTGTTGGTCGAAGGAAACCGAAGGTTGACTAAATTGACGATAAAAACTACCGGAAACTCCAAGCCTTTTGAGGAATGGACCGTTAAAATATTGACCGCCTCTTCCTGGTTCCAGTCGTCTTTGCCTGCCTTGGGGCTTTCTCCCATCTCCAATTTTAAATTGATCCAGTCCAAAAGATGAAAGGCGGTAGTTTCTTCATTACTGGACTCAAATGATTTTATTTTGTCAAAGAATTGGGCAATATTAGTGGCCTGCTCGTGGGCTGTCCGGTTGTCCGGTTTGAGCAACGACCTAATCAGGCCGCTGTCTTCCAAAAAATAATAGAGAATTTGCCCTCCGGTTTCTTTTGAAAGCAGTCCTAAGTGACGGTTGAAGATGGTCACTAACTTTAACAACAGCGGATTTTTAGACTCACTTTCATTGACCAAATTCTCCGCCGTTTCTAAAAAAGATAGATTTTGCCGTTTGGCCCGGATTCTTATTTCCGCCAACATTTTCGGATCAATTTCAAAAATAGGCTGGCTGGCGACTTTGAAAAAAGCAATATCATCGGCGGGGTCGATTAAAAGTTTTAAATAAGCAATCAGGTCTTTTATTTCCCTTTTTCTGAAAAGATAGCTTGGACCTAAGAACTGGTAAGGGATATTGTTTCTTAACAGGGCCTTGATAAGAGGTTCGGCATGGTTATTGGCCCGGACCAAAATGGCAATTTCTTTATAGTCGTAGTTTGAATCCTGGTTTAATTTTTTAATTTCTTCGGTTATGGTTTCCGCCTCGTTTTCCTCGCGGTCGGCAAAAATGAGCCTGATTTTATTACCCTTAGCCTTTCTACCGCTTATAAGATTTTTGGAAATGCCCAATCTGCTTTCTAAAGTATCCGGGTCGTTATGCTTGATCAGTTGATAGGATCGGTCTAAAATTTCCTGGGTTGACCGGTAATTCTCGGTTAGAATTACCATTTTGCTTTGGTGGTAGTCTTCTTTGAAATTAAGAATGTTGGAAACCGCCGCTCCCCGGAATTTGTAAATGCTTTGCGAGTCGTCTCCGGTGACGGTCAAATTTGGGTTTTCCTCCGGCGGGGCTAACATCTTGACCAATTGGTATTGGGCGATGTTGGTGTCCTGAAACTCGTCTACCAAAATGAAAGCAAACCTCTTTTTATAATTTTCCAAAACGTTTGGTCTTTGTCGGAAAAGTCTAAGGGTGTAGCTGATCAGGTCGGCAAAATCAAAGAAACCGTTTTTTTCCTTAAGTTCTTGATATTTTAAAAAAGCCCCGGCCAACTCTTTGGTTTTTTGGGCTTCTAATTGCTGGTCTTTGGTTTCAAGATTCTTTGAGGTTTTTTTAGCGTATTGAAGATATTGGTCAGTGGTGATGTCTTCGTCTGCTAGCCGGGAAAAATGGTCGACAATACCTCCTAAAAACTTATCCGGGTTGGAGTTGGGCCGGAAATAGTCAAAATTGAAATCAAAAAGATGGTTTCTTAAAAAAAGGATTGTTTCCGCCTGGCTCATCAATTTGAAGTTAGCGTTTAAACCGATATGAACCAAATCGTCTCTTAAAATCCGGTCGCAAAAACTGTGGAAAGTGGAAATCCAAAGCTGGCTGTAGCCTAAGGGCAGAATTTGATCTACCCGTTCTTCCATTTCTTTGGCCGCTTTTTCGGTGAATGTTAAGGCTAAAATCCGGTCCGGGGAAAGACCTTTTTTATTTATCAGCCATTTGATCCGCTCGGTGATCACCGTTGTTTTTCCGGTTCCGGCGCCGGCAATAATAATCAACGGCCCTTTTTGATAGCTGATCGCCTCTTTTTGTTTTGGGTTTAGTTTCACCGTTAAATTTTATCATGATAAGAAAAAGTCCTACTTGCTGGGATCTGGTCAGTTTTAAAAATTTTCCAGAGAGGGGTTTTACAAAGGTATTGTCAAAAGATAGTTCTCGACCGAGTCTGACTCGGTTCTCGATCAGCTTTCGGCTTCAAGATTGGGTTTAGGTTTTCGTTGAGGTTCAGGCCGAAGGATTTGGGCAGATCACGATCCTGGATCGTTTCGAGTTTTTCGATCCAGGATCGAATCCGAACATTTTTTCAACTAGCTTTCGGTTTTTACCAAAAGGCAGTTCTCGACCGAGTCTGACTCGGTTCTCGACCAGCTCGAACAGTAATAACCTCACGGCAACAGTCTTATTCTTCGAGTGAATTATAATCCTGAGGCTTTGTCGAAGGAGAAGGATCCTTGCTTCCCGTCATTCTGACCCTGAGCTTGTCGAATGGGGAAGAATCCCCGTGAGAATAGCAACCTGCTTCTCTCAACGGGCCGCGCCCGCCATCGCTACCCGCCCAGAACTACGTAGCTGTTGGCGGGTTGTGGGCGGGGATCCTTCGTCATCAGAATTCCTCAGGATGACTTACGGGAGGAATCCGGCGGCCCCGTACCAGACGGCACAGGACGAAGCGTTTTTGTTCTTCGAGCATCTTTGAGAAGCTTATTTCTTCCGGCTTATCTTAGTGATAATCTTCATCGCCGAGTTGGGGATAATGTGAAGATTGCCGCCCTTTTCTCTCAGAGTAACGGTTCTTAGGCTGATTTTAACTACTTTCCCTTCAGCTCCGCTGACTTTGAGCTGGTCGCCGATGTTAAACTGGTTTTCCAAAAGAATAAAAAAGCCGGAGATTAAATCGGAAGCCAAATCTTTAGCTCCCATACCCACCGCCAGTCCTAAAATTCCCACCCCGGTGATTATCGGCAAAAGATTAAATCCCAACTCAGAAAGAACCAAGAGCAGTACCGTAAAATTAACTGCAATTTTGGTGGTGCTGATCATCAGGCTGGTGATAGTGGTTACTCTTTGTTTTGCCTGGGTGACTGTTTCCAATTTGGATTTTTTAACTCTGCCCCGGAATTTTTTTAAAGAGAAGATAACCACTCTTTGGATTAACCAGCCGGAAACGGCGATAACGGCTATTTTTATCGATTTTTGCAAAATAGTGAGTAAGAGCTGTTGACTTAATATCATTTAGCTGTTTTTATAATAGCACGTCTTTTTAACCCGCCTTCGTCGGAACTTCGGCGAGGCAGGTCCGCCTTCGCGAAGCACGTTGAGAGAGAGAAATCCTCCTTTATTGTCATTCTGACCCTGAGGCTTTGTCGAATGGGGAAGAATCCCCTTGTGGATAGCAGTTTGCCGGTCCCAAAGGGGATCCTTCGTCATCGGAATTCCTCAGGATGACGAAGAAAGAGTCGTTCTAAGCGGGTTCATGACGGCGATGGAAAAATCATCCTTTATCGTCATTCTGACCCCGCAGCGGCGGGGGAAGAATCCCTTTGTGGATAGCAGTTTGCCGGTTCCAAGGGGGATCCTTCTCTCCCCGAGGGAGATCAGGATGACGGGTGGGGGTAGAGGGGTTGGAGATTAGGATGACGGGGGAAGTAAAGGGAAGGCTTAGAATGGTGGATTGCTCCACGAAATGGCAGGCAGGGCTTCCCACTTCTCGCCCTTCGGGCTTCGAAGGACAAAGTCGGAAGGACGCGTAGCCTCCGGAGTTTCAATAGAGTCTTTGACTCTCGTGAGCAGAGTCTTTAAAATACGGTTATGGTTCTCTACTTAGCTTTAGGCGTTTTAATCGGTATTTTGTTTGTTTTGGCTTTTTTCAAGCTTCGCGGCGGGGTGAAAAAAGACGATCTTCTGCTACACCTTGACCAAAAAATTAACGAAGCTTTTCCCCAGGCTCTAAAAACGGCCAATGAACAATTGGTCTTAATGGCTAGACAAAAATTAACCGCGGAAAAACAGGATATTAAAACCGATTTGGATAATAAAAAAACGGCGATTGAAGATTTGGTCAAAAGAATTCTTGAAGACATGACCCGGAGCGGCAAAAGATTGGAAGATGCTGAAAGAGACAGGATCGGTTCTTTCAGAGAGCTGAAAAAAGAAGTGGAAAACCAGAGGCGGATTACCGAACAGCTCTCGGTTACTACCGAAGGTTTAAAAAGGGTTCTTTCCAACAATCAACTAAGGGGTCAATTTGGCGAGCGGGTGGCCGAGGACTTGTTAAAAATGGCCGGTTTCGTCAAAGGGGTTGATTATCAATCCAATAAGGATCAGAAATCTTCAAACACCCGGCCGGACTTTACCGTCTTTTTACCTGACGGCGCCAAAATAAATATTGATGCTAAGTTTCCCTACAATAATCTGCAAAAAGCGGTAGAAACCCAGGATTTGGAAACCAAGCGCCGCTATATCAGGGATTTTACCAGAGATATCAAGGAAAAAATAAAGCAGGTAACCAGCCGGGAATACATTAATCCCGAGGAAAACACGGTTGACTTTGTGATTATGTTTATCCCCAACGAGATGATTTTTTCCTATATCTACGACCGGATGAACGAGGTCTGGTTAGAAGCTTTAAAACAAAAAGTGATCATGGCCGGACCGTTTAGTTTTACCGCTATTTTAAGATTAGTCCGTCAGGCTTATGATAATTTCCGTTTCCAAAAAGATGTTCAGAAAATAATTGTTCAGATTAAAATCTTTGACCAGGAGTTCAAAAAATACAATTTAGAATTTGAGAAGATTGGCGACAGGATCAGATCTTTAACAGCCCAATATCAAAAGGTGGATATTACCAGGACTAACCAGCTTAACCGCGCTGTTGACAGGATCAAGTTAGAGGATGCGGAGTCAACGGAAGTGCTTTCGTTAGAAAGTCCTAAAACCGTTCCGCCTTTGAAATGAGCCGGGCGAAAATAAAGATCAAAAGGAAGGTAAAGATTCAGGTACGTGACTGGCTGACCGGATTTTTTGTTTTGTTTCTTTGGGCTTGCCTTTTGTTTTTAATCTTAACTGTTTCTCCCGGTAGTTGGTGGGTGATCGCAGGCTTTCTAACGCTCTTTTTCTTGGCGGTTTGGTTGAGCTTCCTAAGATTTGCTAAAAGCGGCAAGATAGGAATTCTTTTAGCTTTTTTTCTCACTTCTGTTTTAATCCTTTTGATCTTCCGCCAGTTTCATTGGCTAAATCTGCTTTTGTTGAGCGCTTTTTGTTTCGCTTTGTTTCGGATGGGAAAGGAAACGGATGGTAAAAACCGATGACGGTCGGGGTAGAGAAGGGCGGTTTTTGGTATGATGTCAAAAATATGAAAATTAAAGCAGTTTTATTTGACCTCGGCGGTGTTTATTTTGAAGACGGAACCGATAAATTCCTAAAAATCTTATCCGGCAAAACAGGCAAATCTTATCAAGATCTCTATTCAGTTTTCCGTGAAGGTAAAAGCCTTGAATATAGAAAGAATGAAATTTCCGGCAAAGACTTTTTTGATTGGGCGTCTAAACAGGTGAACGCGGGTTTGTTGGGGAACGAACTTAATGAGATGTGGGTATCGCAGTATACAGAAATGCCGGGCATTAGGAAGTTGATAGAAGGGTTGAAAGAAAAAGGAATAAGGGTAGCTGTTTTGTCGGATAATGTCCCTGAAAGGATTAGCTATTTGGAAAACAAGTATCACTTTCTGAGCCTGTTTGACGACGTAGTCTTATCTTATCAAGTTAATCTGACTAAAACTTCAGCCGAGATTTTCCGCTTTGCCCTTTCGAGATTGAAAATCAAACCGGAAGAGGCTGTTTTGTTGATGACAGGGATGTCAATTTAGAAACAGCAAAAAGGATGGGGATTAAATCAATTTTATACACTTCGGTTGAAGACCTGCAAAAAGACCTTGACAAGATGGTTGTTTAGTTTTTAGGCAAGATCGAAGTGAATACAAAATTTTTCTAAGGGAGAATGCTCTATTTTTATGCTTATGCAAATCAATAAAAACTGGCACTTGGCAAACAAAATGCTGAAAAATCCAACATTAGACCAAAGGATTAAATGGCATCTTGAGCATGCTAAAAATTGTTTTTGCCGGGAAATGCCCGAGAAAATTAAAGAAGGGATAAAAAGAAGAGGACCGAAAATTTAGCGGCCTCATTTTCCCGAGGTGTCCTACCTGAGACACCCCGGGGGTGTACTACTCCGGGGCCCCGGGGGTGTACTACTCCGGGGGTGTACTACTGTGTACTCCGAACAAACTGTGTAACAGCAGATTTGATCTGGTTCATCTATAGTAAAGCACTTTAGGGGTGACAAGAAGGCCCGATTTTATGGTGTTTTTTGTTTATGATAGAATAAAATAATGCGGGACAGAGGTGTTAAGGATCTCTATAGATTAAGTCTTAGATGGTTTAATAGAAAGTCTCTTTTTCAAAAGATTGTTTGGGTTTCCTTTTTTCTCATTTTTGTTTATGAGTTCTTCGCAACAAGAACCCGTTATCAATTATTTGGCTTTCTTCTTGTTTCCTTACCAACAGTGCTTCTGGTAGACTGGTTATTGAGTAAGCTAATTAATAGTTAGTAGGGGCGGGGTTTCAATATCCTGTACTGATAATCCTGCCTCCGAAACGGCTTGAGGGTGGTTGAGAATAAATGTTTGGGAAGTCCTGTTTTAGCAAAGGTGTTATATTGATACCATCTTTAAGGTGGTAAAAGGTGGTAAATAATTGATTGATATAAAAAGGGGGTTAAAGAGTGAATTGTCAAAGATATGAAACCTAATCGGAAAAAACAAATGGTTGAATTTACAAAAAAACAATTCCTGTCTTTGATGAAAGCAGTCTATTTAGGCAATTGGATGGCCAATGCTTGGCGGATAAAAGGCAGAGTCAAGGATTATGAAAGGATCGAAGATTATATTTTCTCTTTAGCTCCGCGATTTGGTCTTGATAGGTGTATGGACCATGAAGAATCCGATGGGGATAGATACTACCCCACCAGTTATTTTGAAGAAGAAACCGATGTTGATCGACGGCACGAAGAGTATGATGAAGATACTTTTTGGGATGAATTAGCCGAGCGGTTAGGGGAAAGGGATTTTTTCGAAAAATACTCAATCGAGGAAATTAAGAAGATGCCAAGAGAAGAAAGATTTACTAAACACTGTGAATGCGTTGACCTTGTCAACAAGGAAATAGAAAAGCGCGGCCTGAAAAGGATGAGAATAACGAAAAGTGTTAAGAACGATAGAACAAAATAATTCAAGGTTTGTTGATGTCTTGTTGGGGAGGATTAGTTAAGCCCACCATTTCTTTATACCGTCGCAGTTCAGTCTTCGGGTTTCCGAAAATTACCTCTTTGGGATCAAACGATTCCAAGTCTAATTCGCTAAAGTCGTTAATCCCGACCCACTCTGCAACCTCCTTATAATACTTGCGTTTTTTATTTTTTAAAATCTCGATTTTTTCCTGATAACCCCAAGGCCCGCCTGAATCTTCCCAAGGACAAGCTCTTTTACCGGCAATGACCTGCGGATATTTTTTACCGCCATTAAAGGGCAGCTCTTTTTCTAAAATAATTTGATGGTCCCAGTCGTCTCCAAAATCATATATGTAGCTAATCCTCGGCCGTTTTTTTGAAAGATAATCGGACAGAGTGGTTTTTGATTCATCCAAAGGTTCTTTTTTTTCTTCAAGGATATTTTCTTCAAGATTGGAAAGACAAATACGAAGGGTGTTTCGATCCCAAATAGGACCGATGAAAAATTGGTGAAGGTGGTAACCTGTCCAGCCAAAGCTGTCTTGGATGGCAAGATGAAGTTCCCAAAAAGACGCGTCAGAAGGAAGAAGCAATCGACGCCAGATGGGAGGCGAAATATTTTTAAGAATTACCTTGAGCTGGTAAATGGTTTTTTTGCTTGGTATACGGGTATTATAACTACAAAAATTCCTTTTGCCAATTATTTTTTATTTGCTTGGGTCGACCTCTTGGCATTTTGGAGCTTACGGATTCATGCGATAGTTACCTCATTCTGGTTATAGAGCCGATCAAGGAGGTCTTTTTAAACCGAAAAAGTTATGGCTCGGGTTTTGCTCACCGAGCCATTTCACCTCTTTGGTATCATGCTGGTATTTCTCCGGAATGTTTTTTGATAAAATGGAACTTGAGCCATGTTTATCGGAAAACCAAAACAGATACTTCTATCAAAAGACGAATTAAAAAGATTTCCGGTCAGTATATATTTTGTTTTAGCTGAGTATCTGGTGTTTTGGACGGTAATTCGCTTAATTGATCTTTTCTCCAAAAACAAAAAGGTCCAGTGTCCTTTGTGTGGTTGGGAAGGAAGGCTTTTTTACCCCGCTGTTCTTAATCAAAAAGTAATTACTAACAGGGTTTGCCCTTGTTGCGCTTCACAAACAAAGGATAGAAGCTTCATCTACGCCCTCAAAAAAATGAATCTTGTCAGGCCCGGGATTAAAATTTTAGACGTTTGCCCCTCACGAAGTAATGTAGATTATTTCACCGCCAACAACCAGATCGAATATACTGCCATTGATCTTTACCCGGATTATCCGGGTATTAAAAAAATGGATGTCAGAGATTTGAAGTTTTCAAACGGGGTGTTTGACTATGTTTTTTGTCTTAACGTTTTAGAGCACATTAAAGAAGACGACGAAGCATTAAAAGAATTGAAAAGAGTGGTCAAAGTTAATGGTAAGGTATTTGTCGAAATTCCAATGAAGGGCGAACAGACGGTGGAGTATGAGAAGCCGAATGCTCTCGATTCTGACCATGTTCGGCAATATGGTTCGGATGTAACAGAAAGATTTGAAAAGGCCGGTTTTAAATACAAGGAAATTAAATGGAGCCAGCTTTATGGCAAAAAGGATAAAGAAAAATATGGGCTCAAAGACAAGACGGTTTTTTTGTTGACTAAATAGGTACTACTCTGTGAGTACGTGACAGGCTGTTCGAGCCGGAGACTTTAATTTATTATAGGATTATAGTATAATTCCGGCATGAATCCTGAAAGAAAAGAATTGCCGATACGCAGCCATACTATTGTGAACAGATTTGTATATGGTGAGGGCTCAACAAATAGTACTCGAGTAGATAGGTATGATCTTGTTCTGGGTTCGGTGCTTATATTTACCGGTACCAAAGAAACCCCCAATAGAGTAGTGCCTCCCAGAAAGGGTGAACAAGACACGATAAAGCAAATGCTTGAAGTTATTGTTTCGAATCATGAATTAGTACAAGTTGCGGTTATATTAGATCAGAATACCGGAGGTTTATTGGTTACAGATGGCACTCCCGAAAAATCATGGGGAATAGACCTTACAACTTTACCAGAGGACAGGTGTTTTTCTCTGGGGTGTGGTAATCAATCGTTTACCTTTATTTGGGGTGAATCAAAACAAGAAACCGAAGCTGTTCTACAAAGGCTTCAAGACGAAGCAATTAGAAGAAATTAGTTTTTCTTTAAAGTTTATACGAGTTCGAGAACCTCCTTCGATTTGGTTCGACTGCGCTCGCCACGAGACACTCAGGACGATAGCCTTTTCACTGAAAGCTACAGAATCTTAAAAAGACTATGGAAGGGTGTGACGTCCTCTTTTGACGATGATCAGAACCAGGCATCCACCAAGTCAGACAGGACAAATTTTACCGCCTCGTTTTCCCGAGGTGTCCTATCTGAGACACCCCGGGGGTGTACTGGCATACCGCCGAATTGCTGTTGTTATAGCAGTGCCTTTTTCTCCAGGTAGATAAAAACATAAGTTTCGCGCTTTCTGTCATCGCGAGCGATCCCGATCCGATCGGGAGAGCGTGGCGATCTGGTAACGAATGAACTGAGATTGCCGCAGTCGCTCCCTCGCAATGACAGTTATAGTGCGCAAGTGCGAAACTCGTAAAAAAGTAGAATAATCCTTCTTGACAAGCTTTAGCAGTCGTGTTAACCTTCTGCTAATCTAAATTAGAGGTTTTTAAAGGAGGCTTTTGTGGCCCAGCTTACCAACCGTCAGATCAATATTTTAAAGTCAATCGTCAAAGAGTTTATCGACACCGCTCGCCCGGTGGGCAGCAGCGCTTTGGAGAAAAAATATGGCTTGGGTGTTTCCCCGGCGACGATCAGAAATGAGATGAGCCAGTTGACTCAATTAGGTTATCTTAAAAAACCCCACGCCTCCTCGGGCAGAATGCCCACTTCGATGGGATTAAAATTTTATGTAAGGAATTTGATGGTTCCAAGAAAGCTCTCTATCGCCGAAGAAGTCGGGGTAAAAGAAAAAATTTGGGATCACCGTTCCGATTTCGACCGCTTTTTGAAAGAGGCGATCAAGGAGCTTGCCAGGAGAACCCAGATTTTGGCAGTGGCCACTACCGGCGAGGGCGAGGTCTATACCCACGGTCTTTGCAACTTGCTTGATTATCAGGAGTTTTTTGATATTGATGTCACCAAGACGGTTCTTTCTTTGGTAGATAATGTTGACTATTGGTTAAAAATCGTCAGCCGGGCTTTCGCCGTTGGTGAAGAGGAGCCGTTCCATCTTTTGGTGGGAGAAGAGCTTGAAAATGAATTTTTGGAACCCTGCGGTTTTATTTATCAATCTTATCGGGCCGGTCCCCGTCAGGGTGTGGTTGGAGTAATCGGACCTTCGAGGTTGCACTATACCGAGGTAGTCCCTTTGGTTGATTATGTCGCCGGTCTTATTTCCGAGTTGGCAATTTTTTGAAAATCGTCCCGGGATACCGTTTTGAAACAATCTTGGTATTTATAATTCTTTAAAATTAAATTACAATGCTTAAAAAAGCGGTTAAAACAAAGGAGAATAAAAAGGTTTCGAATTTGGCGGGCAGGGTCGGCGAGCTGGAAGACCAGCTTAAAAGAGCTTTGGCAGATTATCATAATTTAGACCGCAGAATAGGGGAAAGAAGTTTTGAGTGGAAAGGAAAAGTTCTTTCCAGGATCGTCGACAAGCTCTTGGAAGTTTATGATGATTTATGCCGGGCGGAAAAGCATTTAAAGGAAAGGGGTTTGACGATAGCGGTGAACCAATTCTGGGCTGTTTTGGAAAGCGAGGGCGTTTCCAAAATAAAGACCAAAGAAGCGGATTTCGATCCGGAGTTAATGGATTGCGTTGAGGTAGTACCGGGGTCGGAAAACCAGGTGGTAGAAACAATTGTTAAAGGTTATTCTTTAAACGGAAAAGTGATCCGGCCGGCAAAGGTGAAAGTTGGCCGGGGCAAAGGTTAATTATTCCTAAAAAATTTTTTAAAAAGGAGCAAAAATGGCAAAAATAATCGGCATAGATTTGGGAACCACTAATTCTTGCGTGGCGGTAATGGAGGCGGGCAAACCGAAAGTGATCCCTACTTCAGAGGGGAGAAACCTGCTTCCTTCAGTAGTTGAGCCGGAAAAAGGTTTGGTGGGAGATTTGGCCAAGCGGCAGATTATTTTAAACCCCAAAAAGACCGTTTATGCCATTAAAAGACTAATGGGCCGCAGAAGTGACGATCCTGAGGTAGCCAAAGCCAAAAAGATGGTTCCTTACGAGATTGTTGCCGGCAAAGATAATATGGCCGCGGTTAAGATTGGCGACAAAACTTATACTCCTCAGGAAATTTCGGCAAAAATTTTGCAAAAAGCCAAGGCTGATGCCGAAAGCTACTTAGGCGAAAAAGTAACCCAGGCGGTAATTACCGTGCCGGCCTATTTCGACGATTCTCAGAGGCAGGCGACTAAACAGGCAGGAGAAATTGCCGGTTTAAAGGTGGAAAGAATTGTCAACGAACCAACAGCGGCGGCTTTGGCCTATGGTTTGGAGAAAAAGAAAGGGGAAACAATAGCGGTTTATGATTTAGGCGGAGGGACTTTTGATATTTCGGTTTTGGAAATCGGCGACGGCGTTTTTGAGGTAAAAGCAACCAATGGCGACACTTTTTTAGGAGGGGAAGATTTTGACCAGAGAATCATCGAATGGATTTTGGAAGACTTTGAAAAAGAGAACGGGGTTGATCTTAGAGGCGACGCCCAGGCAATGCAGAGGATTAAAGAAGCGGCAGAAAAGGCCAAAATTGAACTCTCGTCAACTTTGGAAACCGATATCAATCTGCCTTTTATCACCCAAAAAGGGAACCAGGCTTTGCATCTTGATAAAAAACTGACCCGGGCAAAATTAGAACAATTAGTGGCAGACCTGATCGAGAAAACAATGGATCCGGTTAAAAAGTGTTTAGCTGACGCCAAAATTAAGACTTCTCAGATCGATGAAATAATCCTTGTCGGCGGGCAAACCAGAATGCCGAAAATCCAGCAGATAGTTAAAAATTATTTCGGCAAAGAACCGAATAAGTCTGTTAATCCCGACGAGGTGGTCGGTGTCGGGGCGGCGATTCAGGCGGCGGTAATCAGCGGTGAAGTCAAAGACGTTTTGCTTTTGGATGTTACTCCTTTGACTTTAGGAATCGAAACTTTAGGTGGAGTGATGACTCCTTTGATTGAGAGAAATACCACCGTTCCGACCAAGAAATCCCAAGTTTTTTCTACTGCCGCCGATAGTCAGACCCAGGTGGAAATCCATATTCTTCAGGGAGAAAGACCAATGGCATCGGATAATAAATCATTGGGCCGGTTTGTTTTGGACGGAATTCCCCCGGCGCCAAGAGGCATGCCCCAGATTGAGGTAACTTTTGATATCGATGCCAACGGCATTTTAACTGTTTCGGCTAAAGATAAGGCAACCGGCAAAGAACAGAATATTGTTATCAAAAATGCCACCAATTTGACCGAGGACGAAGTGGAAAAAATGAAGCAGGAGGCCGAGATTCATGCCAAGGAAGACGAAGAGAAAAAATCCAAAACAGAAGAAAGAAACAAGTTAGACAATTCGATTTTTCTGGCGGAAAAGTTGATTAAAGATTCCACGGATAAGATAAAAAAGGAAGATAAAGAGAAATTGGAGGAGGCGGTTAAAAAGGCCAAGGATCTTTTGGCCAAAGAAGAAACCAGCAAGGCGGATTATATTAAAGAGTCTGAAGAGTTAAGCAACTTCTTGCAGGCGATCGGAACGACTATCCACCAGCAGGCTGCTCAAGAAGGCCAGCCTGGTCAGGATGATTCCTCCCAAGATCAGGACAAGCCCAAAGAGAAAAAAGACGGCAAGGACGACTCCGAACCGGAAGAGGGCGAAATCGTCAATTAAATTCCGGGTTTCAAATCCGCAAATTCTAATTCCCAAAACTTTATCAAAGAAGGTATATTATTGAAACTATTATCAAAACTGTTTCAAAAGTCATCGCGAACGAGTGAAGCGAGTGTGGCGATCTTGTTTTTAAAGATAGATTGCCGCGTCGTTAACACTCCTCGCAATGACGTAAAGAGTTTTGAAACCAGTTGATCAAAACTATTATCAAAACTTTTCGGGTTGATTATTCCAACCACGGTGAAGAGTTCCCCAAAAGGATTTATCTTTGCTCTGATAGAATCGGAATAAACAATGCCCGAATTGCCATCTATTAGTTTCAATATCGTCAACAATTGCCCCAGCGCCAGTCCCGACGTTGCCTCTGGGCGGTGCGGGGTTTCATTCTTTTTGAGGGAAGGAGGCCCCGACGTTACGTCGGGAAGAATTCACTTTTATGAAAAAAGATTATTATGAAGTTTTGGAAGTTCCCAAAGGCTCTTCGGCCGAAGAAGTAAAAAAGGCCTATCGGAAGTTAGCTTTAAAGTGGCACCCGGATAAGAACAAGTCTTCCGGGGCGGAGGAGAAATTCAAGGAAATAAACGAGGCTTACGAAGTCTTGTCCGATCCTAAGAAAAAAGAAACTTACGACCAGTTTGGCCATGCCGCTTTTAGTCAAGGGTTTCCCGGCGGCGGCGCTGACCGCCAGCAGGGACCGTTCACTTACCGCTACAGCAGTTCCGGAGATTTTAGCGATTTTTTCGGCGGCGGTGATTTTTCCAATCCGTTTGATATTTTTGAGCAATTTTTCGGCGGCGCTTCCCCTTTTTCCGGCCGAAGAATCCCTACTTATCGGGTTGGAATCAGTTTTATGGAGGCGGTCAAAGGAGTAGAAAAACAAGTGGAGATTGGCGGTAAGAGGAAGAAAATAAAAATTCCGGCGGGTATCGCCGAGGGTCAGAGAATCAGGTTTGGAGATTTTTACCTTCTGGTTGAAATTGGCGATCACCCTGATTTTCAAAGAAGAGGCGATGACATTTTTTCCCAAAAAGAGATCCCTTTCAGTTTGGCTGTTTTGGGCGGAGTACTCGAGGTGGAAACGGTTAACGGCGAGGAAGTAAAATTAAAAATCCGGCCCGGCACCCAATCGGGAACGACAATCAGACTTCGGGGTAAAGGGGTTAAATTACCAAACCATTATTCTTCCGGCGACCACTATGTGATTATCAAGGTAGATATCCCTGCCAGATTGAACGGAGAACAGAGAAGACTTCTAAAAGAACTTTCGGAAGAAGGGCTGTAGTTTGCTGGTCTCGCCGGTCGAGAAGTTTATTCTTCGAGCGAAGTCGAGAAGTCGAGAAGATTCGAGTGAATTATAATCCTCGCTTCCCGTCATTCTGATTCCGACGCGAAGTCGGAGGAAGAATCCCCGTGAAAACAGCAATTTGCTGATCTCAAAGGGGCCGCGCCCGCCATCGCTACGCTCAGGCGTTAGCGGGCGGGGATTCTTCGTCATCAGAATTCCTTAGAATGACGGTGGAGAGTAAGGGATTGAGGTTCAAGATGATGGCCAGAGCAGTATAGTCATTCTGAGCGTAGCGAAGAATCCCCTTGCTATAATAAGTTGCCGTTCCGAGGGGGATCCTTCGTCGTCGGAACTTCCTCGGGATGACGTCCAGGGGTGAAATTCGATCCCGGAAATGAAAATCCCAAAAGCGATCCAGGATCGCAACCTCCATTATTTGACCGCTCATTTCAACGATCGTATCAATGAGCGATCATTTTAAGGTTTGGACATTAGAATTTGTCCCAAGAAAGTAAAAACCCAGGATGTTTGCCTGGCGTAGACAGGTTACGTCGGAACTACCTGCCTGCTGGCAGGCAGGGATCCTTCATCCCGACTTAGTGTCGGGAATCAGGATGACGGAGGGGAGCAATCTCGTCATTCTG